>Ga0172381_10000005_pt1 | contig 280402 bp, 314 predicted proteins | sample Leawel6488metaG_FD_119754 | JGI IMG/M metagenome (GOLD analysis project Ga0172381, IMG submission 119754) | Leachate microbial communities from a municipal landfill in Southern Ontario, Canada - Leachate well 64-88 metaG | ecosystem: Engineered > Solid waste > Landfill > Unclassified | place...
CGACCGGGCAAAATATGATATTCATGGGATCTCAAAATTTGGAATAGTGGAGATGACCCGCGAACGGATTCATAAAACCGTGCAGATGCTTTCTTTTCACCCCTGCCCGTATTGTAAGGGTAAAGGTAAGCTGCGCTCACCCCAGACATTGGGAATTTTTGCCTTAAAAGAGCTTAAGCGCTATCTTAAGGGGAAATCCTTAAAACAGGCAACGCTGACTTTAGCCGCACCTGTAATCGATGAAATCTTAAAAGATAAGGAGGCCCTGCGCGCAATTGAGTATAAATATAGGATCAAGATTAACCTTATTTCTAATCCTGCTGCGCATCTGGAAGACATCAAAATAGCTTGACCCTCGGTTCCGCCAGGTATATAATATTAAGTTCAAATTTATCTATTTTTAACCCTGTTTTTCCTGTCAAATGGAGAGGAAAAGTCAGGTAAGGAGGAGTTAAAATGTATGCAATAATTGAGATTGGATCAAAACAGTATAACGTAAAGCGGGATGATGTCATTGAAGTAAACCGGGAAGAAGTTGCCAAAGGTGATACGATTACTATTGATAAGGTTTTATTGGTTTGTAAGGACAAAAAAGCCGAAATCGGGCAGCCGTATGTCACTGGGGCAAAAGTTGAGGCAGTAGTTTTAGGGCAGATTTTCGGTGAAAAAACTACAGTGTATAAATATCGCCGTAGAAAATCTTCTCATTCAGAGAGAGGCCATCGTTCTCAATTAACTGAAATTAAAATTAAGTCGATTGAATTAGGCTTATAAAGTAAAGTGTTTATTGACAGCGCTAAAATTAATGTACGGGCAGGTTCCGGCGGGAAAGGCTGTCAAAGCCATTACCGTGATAAATATCAACGCGCAGACCAACCTGACGGCGGGGATGGGGGAAAGGGTGCGGATATAGTTTTTAAGGCAGACCGCAACATGCTTACACTCTTGGATTTTCAACATCACCGGCATTTTTTCGGCTCCCACGGCGGTCATGGTTCAAGCAACCATAAAAAAGGTAAAGGGGCGGAGGATATAATTGTTCGTGTGCCTTTAGGCACAACGATTAAGGATGAAGCAGATGGTTCTATTTTGCGTGATTTAGGCCAAGAGGGCGATATGGTAATTGTTGCTCAAGGCGGCAAGGGCGGTATAGGCAATTGGCATCGCAAGGAAGCAACACCGGGTGTACCAGGCGAAGAAAAAACACTTATCCTGGATTTAAAGCTTTTGGCTGATGTCGGAGTAGTCGGTTTTCCTAATGCCGGCAAGTCAACTTTAATTTCCTCGATTTCTAATGCACATCCTAAGATTGCCGCTTATCCGTTTACGACTTTAGCTCCGGTTTTAGGAGTAGTCAGCGCGACACACAAGAGATTTGTTATTGCTGATATTCCCGGTTTAATTGCCGGAGCCTCGGAAGGCCGCGGCTTAGGCGATAAGTTTTTAAAACACATTGAACGCACTAAAGTTCTAATTCATCTTTTGGATATGTCAGGTTTTGAAGGAAGAGACCCGGTAGATGATTATAAGAATATAAATTTAGAATTAAAAAATTATAGCCAAGAAGTTTACCGGAAGAAGCAAATTATCTGCGCAAATAAAATGGATTTACCGGGAGCTGAGAAGAATTTAAAGCGATTTAAGAAATTAGTCAAGAAACCGATTCTTGCAATCTCAGCTTTAGCGAAAACGAATTTAGGAGAGCTAGTTGATGCAGTCGCGAAAAAATTATAAACGAATTGTAATTAAAATCGGTTCAAGTATATTTGCTAAGGGCAAAAATAATCTTGATACCGCTTTGATTAGTAACATTGCAAGCCAGATTTATGATTTATTAAAACAAAACAAAGAAATAATCCTAGTTTCTTCAGGCGCGATTGCTCTAGGTATGTCAATTTTAAAACTTAATAACCGGCCTAAGGATTTAGAGCATCTGCAGGCAACTGCCGCTATCGGCCAGCATGAGTTAATGCATGTTTATAAAATTGCCTTAAAGAAATACAGTTTAAATTGCGCACAATTACTTTTGACCTGGGATGACTTTAGAGAGAAACGCTATCTTAATGCTAAGCAGACATTAAATACTTTACTCAAACTAAAGTGTGTTCCGATCATTAATGAAAATGATACCGTGGCTACCGAAGAAATAAAATTTGGCGATAACGATAAGCTTTCGGCACTAGTTTCAATATTAGTTGATGCACAGCTTTTAATTATTCTTTCCGACGTTGACGGTTTATTGGACAAAAATAAGAAGGTTATCCGTTCGGTGGATAGAATTACTCCGGGAATAAAGTCCTTGGCTTGCCCGAGCAGCAAAAAAACCTGCGTCGGAGGCATGATTACAAAATTGGATGCGGCGCAGATTGCGACAAGTGCCGGAATTCCCTGCGTAATTGCTAACGGTAGTAAAAAAGGGATCATCGCTAAGATTGCAACTAATCCCTGCAGTGAAGGGACTATATTTTTACCTAAATAAAATGGCCGCACTTCTATTTAAGAAACTTGAAAATATTGCTAAACTTGCCCAAAGTTCATCGCGCAAGTTAGCTTTGCTTTCCTCAGATGCCAAAAATATGGTGTTAGAGGATATGGCTTGCGCTTTATTGACTAATCAGGCTGCAATTCTTAAGGCCAATAAAAAAGACATTTCAGCGGCTAGCAAGGCCAAGAAGAATAGGGCTTTTATTGACAGGTTGTCTTTAGATGAAAAAAGAATTAAACAGATGGCATCTCAATTGCTTGAAGTTGCCAGGTTAAAAGACCCGGTTGGCCAGACTATCAGTGCCTGGGATGTTCCCAGCGGTTTAAAGATTGAGAAGGTGCGCACGCCAATCGGGGTAATCGCTATTATTTATGAATCCCGTCCGAATGTTACCTCGGATTGTATCGGTTTGTGTTTTAAATCCGGCAACAGCGTGATTTTACGGGGCGGCAGCGAGTCGTTAAATTCGAATCTGGCAATTTTTAATATTTTAGAGAGCGTTGTACTTAAGGCCGGGCTGCCCAAAGGCACAATCAATTTAATTGATACTACCGAACGCCTGGCAATTGACCTATTGCTTAAGATGAATAATTACATTGACCTGGTTATGCCTCGCGGCGGTGAAGAGCTAATTAAAAAGGTAATCAAAGTTTCGCGCATACCGGTAATTAAGCATTACAAGGGTATTTGCCATGTTTATGTTGATGAAGATGCGGATTTAAATATGGCTCAAAAAATTTGTTTTAATGCCAAGGTGCAGCGTCCGGGAGTATGTAACGCTATGGAAAGTATGCTGGTGCATCGCGATGTTGCTGCAAGATTCCTCCCCGGGATGCTTAAGGAATTTAAAGATGCGGGAGTTGAAATTCGCGGTTGTGCCGTAACTCGAAAAATTGCCAAGTGGGTGAAGCGGGCGACTGAAAAAGATTACCGTACTGAATATTTAGATTTAATTTTATCAGTTAAGGTCGTCGAGGATATCGATCAAGCGATTGCGCATATTAATGATTATGGTTCGCATCATTCCGACAGTATTGTTACTGATAACCAGGAACAAGCTATAAAATTTTTAAAACAGGTGGATTCAGCCTGTGTTTATGTTAATGCCTCGACCCGTTTTACTGACGGCAATCAATTTGGAATGGGTGCTGAAATCGGTATCTCAACTGATAAGTTGCATGCGCGCGGGCCGATGGGCTTAGCTGAATTGACTACTTATAAATACCTGGTTACCGGTGACGGCCAGGTTAGAGTATGAAAGTCGGGATCCTTGGCGGAACTTTTAACCCGGTACACATCGGCCATCTGATCTTAGCTGAAGAGGCAAGGGAGAAATTAAAATTAGATAAAATTATTTTTATTCCTACTGCGCTTCCTCCGCATAAGGACAATTTAAACATCGCTGCCGCTTGCGATCGTTTATTGATGCTTAAGTTGGCAATTAAAAGTAATAAGTTCTTTTCAGTTTCGGATATTGAAATCAAGCGTTCGGGGCGTTCTTATACAATCGATACTTTAAATGAATTAAAGGCTAAATATGCGCAGGATGAGCTTTATTTTATTATTGGCTCAGATTTGCTTAAATATTTAAGCGAGTGGAAAGATTTAAATAAGATAATTCAAATGGTTAATTTTGTGGTGGCTACCCGCCCGGGGTATCCGCTGGAAAAAATACCTCCTTATATGCAGACTATCGCCATCCGGGCAGTTGATGTTTCAGGTTTTGAGGTGCGTACTTGTATTCAGGAAAATAAATCATTCGGTTATCTAGTTCCGGATAGGGTTTTTGATTATATAAAAAAAAGAAAGTTGTATAAATGATTAAGATAGCTCCGTCAATATTATCGGCAGATTTTAGCAAGCTTGGGAATGAACTTAAGAAAGCCGAGTCTGCCGGTGCAGATTTAATCCACGTTGATGTTATGGATGGGCATTTTGTTCCTAACATTACTATTGGCCCGGTGGTTGTAAAATATATGCGTAAGGCTACTAAGCTTGCTTTGGATGTGCATTTAATGATCGAGAATCCTGCTAAATACGTCGATGCTTTTGTTAAGGCCGGAAGCGATATGATCACAGTGCACATTGAGACAGTCAGCTTGAAAGAATTATCAACTATTGCTGATTTGTTAAAAGCCAGGGGGGTGAAGCTGGGGATCTCTTTAAATCCGGCAACACCTTTAGTTAAAATTAAGAAAGCTTTAGGGTTAGTTGATTTTGTTTTGATTATGTCAGTTAATCCCGGTTTTGCCGGCCAGGCATTCATACCCGGGGCAATAAATAAAATAAAGCAATTACGTGCTGTTTTTAATAAAGATATTTCGGTTGACGGCGGGATTAATGAAATTACTGCAAAGTTAGCAATTGCCGCCGGAGCAAACATTTTAGTTGCCGGTTCATATATCTTCGGCGCAAAAAATATTAAAAAAGCAATTAACAGCTTAAGATGACACGCCGCGCTTAAAGGAATTGCGCGGGTATGCCTTTTTGGGCAAGGAGAAAATTAAAATGAGTAATACAGCTTCACAGATTAAGTTTGGTACTGATGGATGGAGAGCAATTATCGCCGACACTTATACTTTGGAAAATGTTAAAATTTTAACTCAGGCAGTAGCTGATTACCTGGGTGCCGGAAAAAAAGTCGCAATTGGTTTTGATACACGTTTTATGTCGGAAAAATTTGCGTTAGCCTGCGCCATAGTTTTTAAAAGTAATAATATCGATGTAATTCTTTCTGACCGTCCCACGCCGACACCGGCGTTGAGCTTTGCGGTTAAATCGCTAAAGTTGGATTTAGGGATCATGATTACTGCTTCGCATAACCCGGCAGAATATAATGGTTTTAAAATTAAGAACTCAAGCGGAGGCGGGGCAAGCCAGGAGATAACCAAGGCAGTTGAGTTACTGATTAGCAAAACCCCGGTTAAAGAAAATGTTTTGGCCGGTTCAATTGCGAAAGTTGATATTATCAAAGATTACATAAAGTTTATCCGTAATTATATTGATTTGAAGAGAATTAGAAATAAGAAGTTTAAAGTTTTGGTCGATTCGATGTATGGCTCAGGCGATAGTTTTATCGCTCAGGTACTTAAAGGCACAAATATAAAATTAGAGTTTATGCGCAATACGATTAATCCATCTTTTGATGGCGGCAGGCCTGAACCGGTTGAAGAAAATTTAAGCGAACTTAAAGCCCGGGTTAAGAAAGAGAAATTCGATTTAGGTATTGCTCTTGATGGTGATGCCGACAGGATTGCTGCGGTTGCTCCCGGGGGAGTATTTATCCATCCGCAAAAAATCTTGGGCCTTTTAGCGCTGCATTTAAATCAAGACCGTCATTGGTCCGGCGGTTTAGTTAAAACTATTTGCGGATCTACGATGATGGATAATATCGCGCAATTTTTAGGAATTAAGCTTTATGAGACGCCGGTTGGTTTTAAATATATTTCTAACCTCATGGAAACTGAAAATATTGTTGCCGGGGGGGAAGAGGCAGGCGGTATGGGGGTAAAAGGGTACATTCCTGAGCGCGACGGGACTATGGCTGGCTTGCTTTTAATTGAAATGATGGTCTACCGTAACAAAAATATGTTAAAAATTTTAAATGAAACTGAAAAAAAGTTTGGTAAATTCTATTATGTGCGCCAGGATTTTCATTTGGATAAACGGGTTGAGCCAAAAAAAGAAAATCTGCCGAACATATTATTAGGCAAGCAGGTTGTGGATATCAAGGATTACGATGGGATAAAGCTTATCTGCGAAGACCAGAGCTGGTTAATGTTCCGCGGGTCAGGCACTGAGCCGATTATGCGTTCCTATGCCGAGGCTAAAAGCCTTGCTCAAGCCCAAAAGCTATTAGCTTTAGGTAAGGAAATAATCTTAAAAGCAGGGGTATAAAATTAATAAGTTTTATGCTTTTGAACAAATTCGCGAGGAAAGGGGGAGCCGAATCATGGAATTTTGCTCATGATTTTGGCTGGTTCAAATTATTTTAAAAATAATGAAATAAAACCGGATTGCTTCAAGCACTTTTAAGCGCTTAGGCAATGATGAAAGTTAAAAAAATAAAAATAAAGAAAGGAAGTAATTTAAAATGTCAGATGCTACTAGAGCAGAATTAGAACAGTTGTATAACCAAAGTATTAAAGTTTTAAAAGAGGGGCAGGTAGTTAGCGGTAAAATTGTTGGAATTAAAACTAAAGAGGTCTTAGTAGATGTTGGTTTTAAGTCCGAAGGTATTGTCGCAATTACCGAATTTAGTACCGGCGATTTAGAAATCGGTAAAGAGATGGAATTTCTACTTGAGACCATGGAGAATGATGCCGGGGTCATGACTTTGTCACGTGAAAAAGCCATGCGTATGCAGGGCTGGGATAAAATTGTTAAATTATCCAATGACGGCACCTTGGTTGAAGGACGCCCGGTTAAGAAAGTTAAAGGCGGATTCTTGGTCGACATTATGGGAATTGAAGGATTCCTTCCGAGTTCACTTTCTTCTTTCCGTAATATTGCTGATAAGGATATTTTATACAAAGTATTTAAATTCAAAATTGTTAAAGTTAACAACCTTCGTCGTTCGATAATTGTCAGCCGTCGTGAGGCAGTGCAGGCAGATCGAGATGTAGCTAAAGGCAAAATCTGGGGAGAACTAAAGATTGGAAATATTTATCCCGGATTGGTTAAAGCGATTACTGATTTTGGCGCATTTATTGATTTAGGCGGAGTCGACGGGCTATTGCATATTACGGATATGTCTTGGTCAAAGATCAGCCATCCTTCCGAGATAGTAGCCATTGGAGATAAAATCGAGGTTATGATTTTAAATCTTGATCAGGCTTCGGGAAAAGTTTCCTTAGGATTAAAGCAAAGATTATCTGATCCTTGGAAAGATATCGAAGGCAAATTCACGATTGGCGCAAAAGTAAAAGGTAAGGTAGTAAATATTCTCCCTTACGGAGTTTTTGTAGAATTAGAAAAAGGCATCGAGGGCTTAATCCATGTTTCAGAGATTTCCTGGACTAAGCGTGTAAATAACCCGGGCGAAATGTTTGCCGTCGGAGATACTGTTGAGACGCAAATCTTAAGCGTGGAAAAAGATTCGCGCAGGATTTCGCTTAGCTTAAAACAGTTAGAAGCTAATCCCTGGTTGGAAGCAGAAGCAAAATATCCGGTTAGTTCAACGATCTCCGGTAAAGTGCGCGGATTTACTGAATATGGTGCATTTGTCGAGCTGGATTCAAACTTAGAAGGTATGATCCATGTTTCTGATATTTCCTGGACCAAGAGAATCGGGCATCCTCAGGATGTTTTGAAAAAAGGACAGAAGATAGATGTTTCAGTGCTTTCAGTTGATTCAAGTAACCGCAGGATTGCTTTAGGACTAAAGCAATTACAGGAGAATCCGTGGGTGAAAATAGCTGAAAATTATCCTCTGGACACTCAGCTAGAAGTTGAAGTCTCAAGCTTAACTGAGTTTGGCGTATTTGCTAAAATTGACGCTGATCTGGAAGGTTTAATTTACTCCAGCGAAATTGAAAAAGAAACAGTTGCCAATTTAAAGCCCGGAGATAAAATTAAAGTTAAAGTAATTAAAGTTGATGTTGAACAAGCTAAGATTGGATTAACTGCCAGATTATAAAAATCGGGGACGCTCCTATTTAATTTCAACCGTAAATAAATAGGAGCGTCCCGGATTTACTACTTAGGCTATTATGAATATTGATGAGCAATTAGGCATTATCAAGCGCGGAGTTGTTGAGATAATCTCTGAAGAAGAGCTTCGTAAGAAGCTCGAAAAGAGCATTGCCTCCGGGCGCCCCTTAAAAATAAAAGCCGGTTTTGACCCGACTGCTCCGGATCTGCATTTAGGCCATACTGTACTTTTGCGTAAACTGCGACAATTCCAGGATCTGGGCCATGAAGTTTATTTCTTGATTGGTGATTTTACCGCTCAGATTGGCGATCCTACCGGACGCTCTGAAATTCGCAAGCAGCTGACCAAGCAGGAAGTAGCCAAAAACGCCCAGACCTATAAAAAACAAGTGGCTAAAATTCTGGACGTCCGCAAACTAAAAATAGTTTTTAACAGTAATTGGTTTGAGAAAATGTCCGGAGTCCAGATGCTGGGCCTTACAACGCATGCTTCAGTTTCTCAGATGCTTACCCGGGATGATTTTAAAAAACGTTACACAGGGGGAGAAAATATTTCTATTTTAGAGTTTGTTTATCCGTTGATGCAGGGATATGATTCAGTGAAATTAGAAGCAGATGTCGAAATTGGAGGTACTGACCAGATCTTTAATTTATTAGTCGGCAGGCAATTCCAAAAAGACTATAATCAAGCTCAGCAGGTAGTTTTGACTATGCCATTATTAGAAGGTACTGATGGTATCCAGAAGATGAGCAAGTCTTATGGTAATTATATAGGAATTAGCGAATCAGCAAAAGAAATGTTTGGTAAAGTTATGTCGATTTCTGATGAGTTAATGCTTAAATATTATGAGTTGCTTACTGATGAGGATTTAGGAAAAGTTAAAGCAATGCATCCTAAAGAGGCAAAAGTAAATTTAGCTAAAATTATTATTACGCAATATCATTCAGCTTTAGATGCGCAAAAAGAAGCTGATGAATTTACGCGGGTTTTTACTCAAAAAGAAGTTCCTCAGGATATGCCTAAGTTTAAAACCGACGGCAAAAAAAATATTCTACTTATCTTAACTGAGAGCAAGTTAGTGGCAAGCGGCAATGAAGCTCGTCGGTTGATTAGACAAGGCGCAGTGAGTTTTAATGATCGAAAAATAGAAAAAGATGATTTTGTCCCCAATGAGCCTGGCATCCTTAAGGCCGGTTCACGCAGGTTCCTGAAAATTGCACTCTCGTAGACAGTTTACGTAACCCCATATTTCCCATCCATATCTGTAAGAAATGTTTCCCATCTAAAATAAATACGGTTAGATTTTTCTCTCCTTTACGTCAATTATAGTAGGAGGAGGGGAAGGCTATGCCATCATATGCGCGTAAGCATCAACTGCAACAGTCGTTATTGTATCATGCCTTTAGCCGAAGCAATGGACGCAGGGTGATTTTTCAAGAACCAGGGGATTTTGATCATTTTAAGAAATTAATCGGAGAGTATAATGATAAATTTAATTCAAAAATATATCATTGGGCAATTATGCCGAATCACTACCATCTTGTAATTGAGCTTGAATGCCCGGAATTAATTTCGAAATTTATGGCAGGATTGCATAGGGCGTATAGCCATTATTACCATAATCAATATAACGCGGTGGGTTTTTTATGGCAAGGCAGGTTCAAATTGCAGCCGATACAAAAAGAATTATATTTGAAGAGTTGTGGAAGATATGTCGAGAGAAATCCGGTGCGTGCGGGAATAGCTGCGGAAGCTTTTGAATATGCATATAGCAGCGCGCGATTTTATTGTTTAGGTCAAGAGGATGGCATAACGCGAGTCAGTCCTGATTTTGATGATTTTGGGAAAGAGGCTACTGGGCGGCAGGTGGCTTATAAGAAATTTCTTAGAGATTTTAACAGTAAAGAAGATGCTTTTTTCTCGAATATAGAGGCTCCTTGTGGTGATCCGGATTTTATACGGAAGTTGGTGAAAATAGGAAAACATTATTTCCCCAGGAGGAAAGGCCGGAAAGCCAGAATATTTGTTTTGTAACTACCTATCATTAATAGGATTGCGTAAACTGTCTATACTATATATACATATAAAGATATGTATGATAGTATTGACATTATATGAGGGATATGTTATATTCTAATCGGAACGACAAAATTCATGGAAGCTTTATCTGGGATATTAAGCGTGAGCTAGCAAATATATATAAGCATGGAGTAGGTTTTGCTATTGCTACAGAAGCGTTTAAAGATCCCAGGAGAAAGATTTATATTGATTCAAAACACAGCTTAGATGAAGAGCGGCTATTTTGTATTGGTAAAGTGGCAAAAAAGATTGTGACTGTAAGATTCACTTATAGGGATGGTAAAATAAAGATTTTTGGAGCTGGATATTGGAGGAAAGGAAAGGCCTATTATGAAAAAGAAGATTAGAGATTCAGAGATGCCTATTGGTGGGCTCGCGAGGATTAAAGATTTTCTTCCTTCTCCGGAGGAATTGGTAAATACCGAGAAGACAGTTAAAGTTACTATATCACTTAAAAAAAAGAGCGTTGATTTTTTTAAACACAAGGCAGGGCAATATCATACAAAATATCAAAAAATGATACGCGAGCTTTTGGACAAATATGCAATGCAATATTCTCAGATTTCTTGAGCTATATAAGTAGTCTGTAAAAAAGCCACAATATTTGTTTTGTAACTATCTAAGCTCCATAAAATTACGTATACTGTCTACAGTATTGTGATATAATATTTTATTATGCTTTGGACATTAATTGGCGCAATCGCTGCAACCCTTACCTCACTTTCCTTTATTCCGCAAATAGCCAGGTCTATAAGAACTAAATCGGTACAGGATGTCAGTTTGATTACTTTATGCCAATTTCTTTTAGGCGTTTTGCTTTGGATGATTTACGGTATTTCCAAGCGTGATCCGATAATAATCAGCGCCAATTTTGTAAGCGTTATAACCTTAGTCGTGCTTATTTCTTTATATTTTAAATATAAAAAGAGGTAAAAAATGAAAGGAATTATCCTTGCAGGTGGTAAAGCTACGCGGCTTTATCCGATAACTAAAGGCGTCTGCAAACAGATGCTGCCGATTTATGATAAGCCGATGATTTATTATCCTTTGTCGGTTTTAATGCTGGCGGGAATTAAAGATATTCTGGTTATCTCAACTTCAAAAGATGTTCCAAGGTTTAAGGATTTACTGGGTGATGGTGCAAGCATAGGGATTAAGCTTTCATATGCGATTCAGCCTGAGCCCAAAGGGATAGCTCAGAGTTTTATTATCGCTGAGGATTTTATCGGCAAAGACAGTGTCAGTCTTATTTTGGGGGACAATATTTTTTACGGTTTTAATTTAAGCGAGCTACTACAACGTTGCGCTAAACTCAAAAACGGAGCAGCGATCTTTGGTTATTATGTAAAAGATCCTCACCGGTATGGTGTGTTAGCATTTGATAAAAAGTGTAAAGTAACTTCAATTGAAGAAAAGCCTTTGAAACCAAAATCTAATTGGGTGGCTTCCGGGTTATATTTTTACGATAACAATGTGGTTAAAATTGCTAAAAATATTAAGCCTTCTAAACGAGGGGAGCTTGAAATTACGGGTGTGAATAATGAATATATTAAAAAAGGTAAACTTCACGCAGAGTTTCTTGGCCGCGGGTATGCCTGGCTTGATACCGGTACTTATGAGTCGTTGATTGACGCTTCAATCTTTATTAAGACAATTGAGGCGCGGCAAGGGCTAAAGATTGGTTGTATTGAAGAAGTGGCTTATCGTATGGGGTATATTAATAGCAAACAATTGCTTAAGCTAGCTTCTGCTATACCGACTAGTTATGGCGAATATTTAAAGGATTTGCTTAAAAATGAATAAAAATATCTTAATTCTGGGGAAAGGTTTTATTGGCCAGCGCCTGCAAAAAGAGTTTGGCTGTAAAATAGACGGCTCCTTGATAAATTGTTTTACGGACGCCTGGAAACTGGTTAAAAAATATAACCCTAAAATAATTATTAATTGCATCGGTACGACCGGTAAAAACAATGTTGACGGATGTGAACTGGAAAAGGATGCAACCTTGTTAGCGAACAGTTTTATTCCGGTCATATTAGCTGAGGCGGCCCTGCGCAATGATATTAAGTTGGTACATATTTCAAGTGGTTGTATTTTTAATTTTGATTATAAAAAAGATAAACCGATTGAAGAATCCGGCCAGGATTATTTTTTTAAGTTGTTTTATAGCCGGAGCAAGATTTATTCTGAAAGAGCGCTTGAAGTATTGGCAAGAGACTATAATATTTTAATCGCCAGGATTAGAATTCCTTTGCTTAATGCCAAGCATCCTAAAAATGTCCTGGATAAACTTCTTAAATATAAAAAGGTTATTGATTTGCCTAATTCTGTAACCTATATTCCTGATTTCATCCAGGCAATCAAGCATTTGATAAAAATTGACGCCCGCGGAATTTATAACGTGGTCAATAGGGGCGGTTTGCGTTATCCTGAACTTATGAATATCTATCAGAAGTATGTTCCGGAATTTAAATATAAAGTTATTGATTTGGCCGAGATTGGTTTAGAGAGGACTAATTTGCTTTTGTCGACCAGTAAACTTGAGAAATCTGGTTTTAAAGTCAGGAATATTAACTCGGTGCTTGAAGAATGCGTAAAAGAATACCTAAAATCCTAGTCACCGGGGGCGCAGGTTTTATCGGCAGTGCTTTTCTTCGCCAGCTAATAAATCCGGGACGCTCCTATTTGTTTTCTAAAACAAATAGGAGCGTCCCCGTTTTAATTGATTGCCTTACATATGCAGGGGATCTTAAGCGCCTTGAAGAAGTAAAAGGCAAATTTAAATTCTATAAAACCGATATCTGCGATAAGAAGAAAATCGAATCAATTTTTGCCAAAGAGAAGCCAGATATTGTAGTTCACTTTGCCGCTGAAAGCCATGTTGACCGCAGCATTAATGATGCCACGCCGTTTATTGAAACTAATATTAAGGGGACGCAAATTCTTATTGATGCCAGCCGTAAATATCATGTAAATAGATTTATTTATATTTCTACTGATGAGGTTTACGGGGAAATAGCTAATGGTAAATTTAATGAAAATTCTCCGATAAGGCCTAACAGCCCTTACGCAGCTTCTAAAGCCTCAGCCGATCTTTTGGTCCAGTCATATATTCGTACTTATCAATTTCCGGCAATAATTATCCGGCCGTCGAATAATTATGGGCCTTGGCAGTATCCTGAAAAATTAATTCCATTAGCTATTCTTAAAATATTAAGCGGTGAGAAAGTTCCGGTTTATGGTAAAGGTCTAAACGTGCGCGAATGGCTTTATGTTGATGATTGCGTACAGGGTATCATGGCGATTATGCACAAGGGTAAAATCGGAGAGACGTATAATTTAGGCAGCGCTTGCGAGAGTAAAAATATTGATACAATAAAATTACTGTTAAAAACTCTGGAAGCCGGACAGGATAGATTTGAGTTTGTTAAGGATCGTTTAGGCCACGATATAAGATATAGCCTTAACTTTAAAAAAACTACCAGGGATCTTGGCTGGAAGCCGAATATTAAGCTTGCGCAAGGCCTAAAGCTTACCGTAGATTGGTCGCTTAAGCATCAGGATTGGCTTAAGAGTAAATTGGGTGAGATAAATAAACTTTATATAAAGTAGCGCGTTTTTTGGTTTACTATATTTCTTCTGTAATTATTAGTTATTAAAAGGGTTACGTACACTGTCTACACTACAAACATATGGCGATTGTGATTGTTACAGGTTCTTGCGGATTGGTTGGTTCAGAAACAGTTAGTTTCTTCGCGCAAAAAGGGTTTGATATCGTCGGTATTGATAACAATATGCGCCAAAGTTTTTTCGGCGCAGACGGCTCAACCTTTTGGAATCAAAAACGCCTTCAGAAACTGTACAAGAATTATCATCATTATTCCGTAGATATCCGCAATCAAAGTAAAATAAATTCCATATTTAAAAAATATAACAAAGACATAGCTTTGGTGGTGCATGCTGCTGCTCAGCCGTCTCATGATTGGGCGGCCAAAGACCCAGTAGTTGATTTTACCGTTAATGCCCAGGGTACATTAATTATGCTGGAAGCTTTTCGCCAATTTTGTCCTCAAGCCGTTTTTATTTTTACTTCAACCAATAAAGTTTACGGTGATACTCCTAATCGACTGCCGCTAGTTGAACAAGAAAAACGTTTTGAGATTTCTCCAGATCATCAATATGGTAAGGGTATAGACGAAGCAATGAGTATTGATCATTCTTTGCATTCAGTTTTTGGCGCTTCCAAGGCTGCTGCAGATATTATGACTCAGGAATACGGAAAGTATTTTCATCTGCGTACCGGGATTTTCCGCGGCGGCTGTTTAACCGGGCCGGCGCATTCCGGAGCTGAGCTGCATGGATTTTTATCTTATTTTATCAAATGCGTGATTACCGGGCGCAAATATGTAATTTACGGCTATAAAGGCAAGCAGGTGCGCGACAATATTCATTCTTATGATTTGGTTAATGCCTTTTATCATTTTTTTAAATCACCGCGTTGCGGCGAAGTTTACAACATAGGCGGCGGCAGATTTGCTAATATTTCTATTTTAGAAGCAATTGAACTTTGCCAGAAAATAACCGGCAAGAAACTAAATTTTGAATATATTGAAAGAAATCGCATTGGCGATCATATTTGGTGGATTTCAGATGTTTCTAAATTCAGGTCCCATTATCCTGATTGGAATTACAAATTTGGCATAGAGGAGACAATTAAACAGATATTTGATGCACAAGCATAATTTATAAATAGGAGCGTCCCCAGATTATAATTGCGCGGTGGGGATAATTGGAAGGTTACAGAAATAAATAGAAACGTCCCCGCAGGGAGGTAGCGTATGAAAAATAAAATTCTTGAAATAACGTCCAGGGGTGAAATTGTCATCTATAGGGCTAAAAACAAAAAATACAGCTTGAGGTTAAACTGGAGCATGAGACTGTTTGGCTAACCCAAAAACAAATGGCTGATTTGTTTACTAAGAACATCCGAACAGTTAACGAACATATACAGAACGTATTTAAAGAAGTGGAGTTAAAGAAAAGTTCAGTTATCCGGAATTTCCGGATAACTGCCGCTGATGGTAAAAGTTATGAAACCAATTTTTATAATCTTGATGTAGTAATTTCGGTAGGTTATCGTATCAAATCTCAGAATGGCACTCGGTTTCGTATTTGGGCAACAAATGTTCTTAAACAGCATCTAATTGATGGATATACATTAAATGAGAAACGCCTAAAAGAACAAGCTCAAAAACTTCAGGCCTTACAGCGAGCAGTGAAGTTAATTAGCAGTATGAAAGATCGCAAGCAACTTGAATATAAAGAAGCTATGGGGTTGCTTGAAGTTATCAGCGACTACAATTACGCGCTTGGATTGTTGGATGATTATGATTATAAGCGGCTCAAAATAAGCCAAATCTCTAAAAAGGAAAGGTTTATCTTAAGCTACAAGTTTGCAATAGAAGCCGTTAATAAGCTTAAAGAAAGAATTAGTAGTTCAAATCTTTTTGGTGTAGAGCGCGATAAATCATTTAAAAGTTCTGTATCCTCAATTTATCAAACATTTGACGCAAAGGAATTATACCCAAGCATTGAAGAAAAAGCGGCGAATCTCCTTTATTTTATTTCAAAAATCATTCATTCGTTGATGGCAATAAGCGAATTGCAGCCTCGATATTTATATGGTTTTTAGAGAAAAATGGTATCTTGCATAAGGAAGACGGCTCAAAGGGGATTGCCGATAATGCTTTAGTTGCTCTGATTTTAATGATTGCAGAAAGCAAGTCCAGCGAGCGAGAGATCATTGTTACACTGGTTGTGAATTTAATAAATAGAAATAATTGAAGTTAATCGAATAAGCTTTAATTGTTTTGTTGATAACTGGTAGCGGATAGTAGTATTTCTTTTGTAACTGTTTAGATTCAATTAGGTTGCGTACACTGTCTATTAAGCCTATGATTAAGCCAAAGAAAACCCTGCATAAACGTTTTATCGCCGCAGAATCTGACACCCTCGTAATTGAAACAATCCAAACTGAAAGTTTAACTAATCACCAGAGTTTAAGAATACTCAAGCTTAAAGGCACTTGGCATGCCAATGAATATAACGAACTTGTATTTGAAGCCATTTTGCGTAAAGGGCCTCCGGAAAATTATACTTTTAAAGGAAGTTGGAAATTAAACGATAACCAGCAAATTGAATATGCTTCCGTCGATGGTCTGGATACTTTAACTTTCAAAGGTTATTGGCAACTGCGTTCAGAAGATCGCTTAGTCTATATTTTCGAAGGTAATTCAGATTCGCGTTTTGAATTTAAGGTCCAGCTTGAATCTTCCACGCTTTATCCTAAGAAAGGCCAGATTCGTTATCGCATTGGCGTAGGTATGCGCCAAAACCGTTTGAAGTCAGCTGCTCAGGTAATTATTTTATATGGAGAATGGAAGTTTGGCCGCAATTTAGGGTTATCTTTCCAAATGGATTATGGCCAGGGAGTAATCAAGTCGATTGAGTTTCAAGCAGTGGTGACCTTTGGCAGGAATAAAGTTATTTTTGCGCTTAAAGATGAGGTAGGCAAGCCTTTGGGAATAACTTTAACTATGACCTATAAATTTCTAAAGTCTTCTGATGCTGAAGTATTTATCAGGCTTAAATCCCGCAGAAATCAACAAAGCATTGAGGCCGGAATAAGCATTCCATTTTAGGGAGAATAAATGAAAAACAAAAAATTTGATTATAGTTATGGTTGGGTTCCGGATGCTCCGGACCAGAGGGATTTTCTGTACAAAGCGATTAAGCCTAAAGTGCGGTTAAAGAGGGAGGTAGATTTGAGCAATATTTGCTCGGCTGTTGAGCAGCAGGGCAGGCTTGGCAGCTGTACGGCACAAGCTTTGGCGGGGAATTTAGAATTTCTAGATAATAAGCTAGACGGTGGATATACGGATGTCAGCCGGTTGTTTATTTATTATAATGAACGCATGTTGGCAGATACAATGGAGTATGATTCAGGTGCATCTTTACGCGATGGTATTAAAACGCTAAAAAATAACGGAGCTTGTGCTGAAAAGCTCTGGCCATATGTAATAAAGCGGTTTGATCAGGTGCCTCCGCTAAATTGCTACAAAGAGGCAAGGGAGCATAGGATTGTTTCCTATCATCGGCTTAAGGGGGTTCCAGAATTGTTAGCATGTCTGACTGAGGGGTATCCATTTGTATTTGGTTTTACAGTTTATGAAAGCTTTGGAAACGCTAAGGTAACCAAGACTGGAGTGGCCGAGATGCCTAAAAAGAATGAGCGCGTTGTTGGAGGGCATGCAGTAATGGCGGCAGGATATTCTCAAAAAGAGGAGCGATTTCTAGTGCGTAATTCCTGGGGAAAAAAATGGGGTATGGAAGGTTATTTTACCATGCCGTTTAAGTACATAGAGACGCTGGCATCTGATTTTTGGACGATACGAAAATAAATTAAAACCCTTAAAAAACTTGTTTTTTTCCGTATAATGAGCTAAAATATTATTTCATGCTTAAGTGGTTATTTTTGATGGAGTTAGCAACATTATGCATACGGAGAAAACAAAATGAAGGATACCAATATGAACCAATTAAATCAGCAAAATTGTGAAGAAATAGAGATCGATTTAAGGGAATATATAAATGTAATTATTAAGCACAAAGCTATAATTATAACCACATTCTTCTTATCAATTATTGTTGCTTTTATTCTTAGTTTTTTAAGCCCAAAAGTTTTCGAAACGCATGCCATTATAAGGCTTGGCAGCATTTCTACAGTATTAATCTCAAAACCTAATGCAATGGCAGAATTGCAGGGCCAAGGATTAATGAATTTAGTCTTGAAGGAAAACAATTTAAATAATGATAAGGGAGAATTTAGCTCAAAAAAAATATTAAAAGTAGAGGATACTAAAGATACAGAATTTCTTAAAATTACAGTAAGAAATTCTAGTCCTATCTTATCCGAGACTATTTGTAATGCCATCGCCAGTAAGTTTGTTTCCGAAAAGAAAGAATTATTTAAGAAGAATATTTTATTTCTAAATGAGCAAATTAATGAATTCCAAAAAAGATATCAAATAGTTGTAACCGAGATAGATAATTTTAATAAGAAAATATTAGATTTTACAGTGAATCCCAACTATCCTTTACTTCAGAATACTATAACTAATTATGAAAGTATTTGTTTTAGTTTAAGAGAAAGAGTCTTCTCACTTAAAGAACAAGAACTTAAATCTCAAGATTTTGAAGTCTTTGAGCCTGCAGTTATTCCAGGATTTGCTATAAAGCCAAGTGTGCGTAAAAATGTTGCTGTAGCCGGAGCGATTGGGTTAATTTTTAGTTTGTTTTTGGTTTTTATTATTGAATATTGGAGAAAACTAAATCAAAAATGAAAAAAGCTCTCATTACCGGTATAACTGGCCAAGATGGCTCATATTTAGCAGAATTTTTACTTTCTAAAGGCTATGAAGTTCATGGGATAAGACGGCGTGCCAGTACTTTTAATACTGGGCGAATCGATCATATATATGTGGATCCTCATGATCCTAACGCCAAGCTTTTTCTTCATTTTGGTGATTTATCCGATGCCGAACAAATTAATGATTTAGTTTACAATATCAAGCCGGATGAAATTTATCATTTAGCTGCCCAGTCTCATGTGCGTGTGAGTTTTGATATTCCTGAATATACCGGTAATGTTACAGCTCTGGGTACTGTTCGTATTTTGGAAGCCATCCGTCGTAGCGGACACAAAATAAAATTCTATCAAGCGTCCAGCAGTGAAATGTTTGGCGCAGCTCCTGCTTCGCAATCCGAAGCTACTGCTTTTCAACCACAAAGCCCGTATGCTTGCGCAAAAGTTTATGCCTATTGGATGGTAAAAAACTATCGCGAAGGTTATGGGCTTTTTGCTTGCAATGGCATTCTTTTTAATCATGAAAGCCCCCGCAGAGGTGAGACGTTCGTTACAAGAAAAATTACTCGTGGCCTGGCTGGTATAATTTCTGGTAAGCAAAAGAAACTTTATCTAGGTAACTTAGAGGCAAAACGCGATTGGGGTTTTGCTCCAGAGTATGTCGAGATGATGTGGTTAATGCTTCAACAGAATAAACCCGATGATTATGTTGTTGGCACGGAGGAAACTCACTCGGTTAAGGAATTTGTTCAAAAAACTTTTGAATATGCAGGAATAAAAATCTCTTGGCAAGGTAAGGGTGTTGAAACCAGAGGGATTATTGAGTCTTTGAGTTTACATCTGCAAAGATCTGCATTTTTAAAAAAAGGAGATACTGTCATTGAAGTTGATCAGCGATATTTTAGGCCTAATGAAGTAGATTGTTTGTGCGCAGATATCGCTAAAGCGAAAAAGCAGCTTCATTGGCAACCAAAAGTTAAATTTGATAGCCTGGTTAAAATTATGGTTGATTATGATTTAAGTGCTGCCGGGATTGAGCCCCCAGGTGAAGGGGTTAAAATTTATAAACAAAAAGAATTTAGTTTTTTATCAGAAGATTTTTGTGTTAAAGGGTAGCCAATGTTTAAAGAAATTAAAAAATGTCTAATCTGTGGTAATAAAAATTTAGTACCAATTCTTAATTTAGGCATGCAATCTTTAACAGGCGTGTTCCCAAAACGGAAAAATATGCTGGTTGAGCAAGGTCCATTGCAATTGGTAAAATGTGAAGAAGGTCGTAATGGAAAAAATTGTGGTTTAGTTCAGATGCGACATATTTATGATTCAAGGAATTTATATGGGGAAACATATGGGTACCGCTCGGGTCTAAATGATTCGATGGTTAAGCATTTACACCTTAAAGTAAAACGAATTTTAAAAAAAGTAAAACTGAGTCCTAGGGATGTTGTGATTGATATTGGTAGTAATGATAGTACCCTTTTACAGGGCTATTCTGGTAAAACTCTTAGACTTTTTGGTATAGATCCGCTTGGTGAGAAAATGCGTAAATACTATCCTTCTCATATTCATTTGGTTGCAGATTTTTTTAATAAGAAAGTATTAGAGCAATACATTGGTTCTCAAAAAGCAAAGATTATTACCTCTATATCAATGTTTTATGATTTGGCGGATCCACTTGCGTTTATGCAACAGGTTTATGAATTATTATCAGATAATGGCGTGTGGGTTTTTGAACAAAGCTATATGCCGACAATGCTTGCGATGAATTCATATGATACGGTTTGTCATGAACATTTGGAATACTACCGTTTAAAACAAATTAAGTGGATGACTGATCGGGTGGGATTTAAAATTATTGATGTGGAATTTAATAAGATTAATGGAGGCAGTTTCTCAGTGATGGTCGCTAAGCAGGGTTCTTCTTACTGTGAGGCCCAGGTTCTTGTATCGCGAATTTTAAAAACCGAAGAGAAGCTGGGATTAGATACGCTGGCACCGTATCGGGCTTTCCGGAAAAAAGTATCGCAGCATAAGAAAAAGTTTCAAATACAAATTCGGAAACTAAATAAAAGCGGAAAAAAAGTTTTTGGATATGGTGCTTCTACTAAAGGTAATGTTATTTTGCAGTACTGTGGTTTAAGGGAAAAGGATATTCCCTTTATTGCTGAAGTTAATGTAGATAAATTTGGTGCTTATGCTCCTGGTACTCGAATTCCGATTATTTCGGAGCAAGATGCAAAAGCTATGAAGCCGGATTACTTTGTAGTCTTGCCTTGGCATTTTAAGGATAATATAATTTTGCGCGAAAAAAGGTTCTTAAAGGAAGGCGGGAAACTATTGTTTCCTTTGCCGTACCAGGAAGTCGTGAAATCATGAAGCGAGCGATTATTGTTGGCGTTGGTGGTCAAGATGGTCAATTACTTTATGAGTTGTTAACGAAGAACCGGTATTTGGTGATAGGAATTGATAAAAATAAAATTCAATCTTCTTTCAAAGTTTTATTTAAGCAAGTTAATATTTTGAATTTTATTGATGTCGCGAATCTTATTAAGAAATTTCAGCCTCAGGAGGTTTATTATTTAGCGGCTTTTCATCATTCAGCAGAAGATTTACCAATTGAAAATGCTGAACTTTTGCAACGTAGTTATAATGTCCATGTTGTTGGACTTGTGAATTTTTTAGAAGCCATAAAAAAATTCTCTCTAAAATCGCGGATTTTTTATGCAGCTTCATCACATATTTTTGGTGAGACAAAAAATGATATTCAGGATGAAGATACGCCGATTAATCCTAACGGTCTGTATGGCATTACTAAGGCGACTGGGCTAGCTCTTTGTAGATTTTATCGCTCTAATTATGATATTTTTGTTTCGGTAGGCATACTTTATAATCATGAATCTGCTTTTCGGACTGGAAATTTTGTTTCTATGAAAATCATTCAAGGAGCGATTAATATCAAAAAAGGGAAACAAAAGCAACTATTTCTTGGGGATTTGGATGCGGTAATTGACTGGGGGTATGCTCTGGATTATGTTCGGGCGATGCATCTTACGCTAAAAAGCAGGAAGCCCGATGATTTTATTATTGCTACAGGTAAGCGACATACAGTTTTGGATTTTATTAAAGTAGTTTTTAAAACACTTCAATTGGACTGGAAGTTATATATTAAAGAGGATGGCTCTATTGTGCGTAAACAGAGTTTTTATCGTATTGGTAATTCTGCTAAATTAAGAACTAGCACTGGGTGGGGGCCCGAATTTAGTTTTAAAGAAATGATAAATAGGATGATAGAAATGAATTTGGAAAAGTTTTCGCTTAATTCAAAGAACAAAATTAAAAGGTGAGAATGAATAAAACAGTTTTAGTAACAGGTGCCGGAGGTTTTATTGGCAGTCATTTAGCTGAGAAATTATCTTCTTCCGGATACAGGGTAAAGGCTTTTGTGCATTATAACTCCAAGAATTCCTGGGGCTGGCTGGACGCATCTAAATGTAAAGAACGCATAGAAGTAATTTCTGGCGATATTAGGGATGCGGATATTGTCCGGTATGCGATGCGTGATGTTGAAATAGTTTTTCATCTTGCCGCTTTAATTGGTATTCCTTATTCATATCATTCTCCCGAAGCTTACGTTGATACAAATATTAAAGGAACTTTAAATATCTTGCAGGCAGCAAAAGATTTGGGTGTTAAGAAGACTGTCATTACATCTACTAGTGAAATTTACGGCACTGCTCAGTTTGTCCCAATTACCGAAGCTCATCCGATTAATCCCCAATCTCCATATGCAGCAACTAAATCCGCCGCAGATCTTCTTGCGCTGTCTTTTTACCGGTCTTTTAATTTACCCGTAGCTATTGTCCGGCCTTTTAATACTTATGGACCGAGGCAGTCTGCGCGGGCGGTTATCCCTACGATTATTACTCAGATACTTAATGGTAAAAAAAAGATAAAACTTGGGGTGATATCTCCTACCCGTGATTTAACCTACGTAGAAGATACGGTTAATGGGTTTATCTGTGCAGGTAAATGCCCGAAATCAGTAGGAGAAATTATTAATCTTGGCACTCATTCAGAAATTTCAATTGGTGACTTAGCTCGGTTGATTTCTAAATATCTTAATAAAAATATAGAAATTGAATCTGAAAAAGATCGAAAAAGGCCGGTCAAGAGTGAAGTTGAGCGGTTGATGGCGGATAATACTAAAGCCAAGCGGATATTGAATTGGGCTCCAGAATATAGCTTAGAAAAAGGCCTAAAGATGACGATTGAATGGTTTAAGAAAAATAAAGATATCTATAAATCAGAAATTTATAACGTGTAGGTGTTATGAAAAATATCCCACTTTCTGTGCCTAATTTAAACGGTAGAGAATTGCAGTACATTAAAAAATGCATTGATACTAATTGGATTTCTTCTTCCGGCAAGTTCGTTGTCGATTTTGAAGATAAAATCTGTAAATATACTAAAGCTAAATTTGCTGTTGCTTGTGTAAATGGCACATCCGGTTTACACATTGCTTTAAAGGTTTGCGGTGTTTCCAGGGGTGATGAAGTTATCGTCCCGACTCTTACGTTTATTGCTCCGGTTAATGTAGTTAAATATGTAGGAGCTGAGCCGGTTTTTATGGATTGTGATAATTATATGAACATTGATCCTGTTAAGCTGCGGGAATTTTGTTCTAAGGAATGCCGAATTACAAGATCGGGTTTAAAAAATAAAAGAACAGGAAGGATTATCCGGGCGGTAATTCCAGTCCATATTTTCGGCAATCCTTGTGACATGGAAGAAATTATGAGTATTGCCCGGCAATATCATTTTAAAGTAATTGAAGATGCAACTGAGAGCCTGGGTTCGTATTACACAAGAGGAGCCTATAAAAATAAATTTACCGGTACGGTATCTGATGTTGGAGTTTATTCATTTAATGGCAATAAGATAATTACTGCCGGCGGCGGCGGGATGATTGTGACGAATAGCAGGGTCATGTCGGATAAAGCCAGGTATTTGACTAATCAGGCTAAAGATGATCCTGTGAGGTATATTCATAATGAAATTGGGTATAATTTCCGTTTGACCAATTTACAGGCGGCACTGGGTTTGGCGCAGCTAGAGCAGTTAAAAGGTTTTATTAAAACTAAGAAGTATAATTATGAATTATATAAAAAGCTTTTAAGTGGCATTCGTGGAATTAATATACTGGATCTCCCAGCAGGTACTGCTCCGAATTATTGGTTCTATTCGTTGATTATGGAAAAAAATGAATTTGGTATGAACAGAGATGGTGTTATGGAACATTTACAAACAAAAGGCATCCAAGCAAGGCCGGTATGGTATTTGAATCATCTTCAGAAGCCGTTTAGAAAGAACCAATCATATAAAATTGAGAAAGCGGCGTGGTTTTGGGAAAGAGTTTTAAATTTTCCTTGTAGTACAAATTTAGAAATAAAGCAGGTAAAATATATAGTTTCAGTAATTCGAAATTTACACGGAAATAACTAATACTATGGAAAAACTTAAGAAGATACTTATAAATCCTGAGCAAGCTATTAAACATGTTTTAAAGCACATGGATGCAGTTGGAGAGAAAACCATGTTTGTGGTTGATAAAGAAAATAAGCTTTTAGGTACCGTTACAGATGGTGATATCAGGAGATGGATATTAAAGGGGAGAAGTTTATTGGATAATGTCTCAAGCGTTATGAATTGTAAGCCGATAAGCTTAAGCAAGGAGTTCAAACAGGAGCAAGCTAAAGTAGTAATGATTAAGAAGGAGCTTGGGTGTTTGCCGGTTATAGATAATGAAGGGAGTGTTGTTTCTGCTGTTTGGTGGGTGGATCTTTTTAAAAATAAGTTAAAGAAGCAGAAATCTCTAAAATTACCTGTAGTGATTATGGCCGGAGGTGAAGGCGCCCGTTTACACCCCTTTACTAAGATTCTTCCTAAGCCATTGATGCCAATAGGTGATAAGCCGATTATCGAATTAATTATAAATAAATTTTTTGATTATGGCTGCCAAGATTTTTACCTCTCTTTGAATTATAAATCTAATATAATTAAAGCATACTTCAGCGATTTTGAGCATAAATATAAAATCAATTATATTTTAGAGAATAAGCCTTTAGGCACAGCGGGAAGCCTGCATTTTCTAAAGAATAGGATCAAAAAGACATTTTTTGTTAGTAACTGCGATATTCTTATTGAGGCAGATTACGCGGATATATTAAAATTCCATCACCAGCGGAAGAATAAAATTACTTTGGTTAGTTCAATGAAAAATTTCACTATTCCTTATGGTGTATGTAAAATTCAAAATGGTGGAATTTTAAAGAATATCCGGGAAAAGCCGGAATATGATTTTTTAGTTAATACCGGTATGTATATTTTGGAAGCATCAGTTCTTGTAGATATACCCAGGAATCAATTCTATGATATAACTGATCTTATAAATGATTATCTTAAAAAAGGCGAAAAAATCGGCGTTTATCCTGTTTCGGAAAAATCATGGCTGGATATGGGGCAGTTTGAGGCTCTTCAGGAAACATTGAAAAAATTTGAGGTTTAAGCTAATTTTATGAAACATAAAATATTACTTATTGGGGCAGGCGGGCATTGTAAGGTAATTTTGGATTTGTTTTTACAGATTAAGAAATATGAGATATCCGGTATACTTGATTTGAAAGAGAATCTGGGTAATAAGATTCTGGGAGTTTCGGTTATTGGTACTGATGCAGATTTGCCGCGTTTTTTTAAAACAGGTATTAAATATTGTTTTATTTCAGTAGGAAGCGTAGGTAATCCCCGTTTGCGTATTAAATTGTATAATTTTGCTAAGCAGTCAGGGTTTTTGTTTCCGAATTTAATCAGCCCTAATGCTCAGGTGTCTTCGCATGTTATTCTGGGAGAAGGTAACTATATTGCCCCGGGAGTAATTATAAATGCCGGAACTCAAATCGGCAATAATTGTATTCTTAATACCGGAGCAATTATTGAGCATGATTGTAAGATCGGTAATTTTGTTCATCTTTCTCCGGGGTCAGTGTTAAGCGGCGGCGTAAACATAGGTGATAATTGTCATGTTGGGACCGGAAGCGTAGTAATTCAGGGTGTTCAGATTGCCGGGCAAACGATTATCGGAGCTGGAAGCGTGGTTACGAAAAACATTCTTAAAGGAATGATTGCTTACGGCAATCCGTGTAAAGAAAGAAGAACAAATGGATAAGGTGTTTATTATCGCTGAAGCCGGAGTCAATCATAACGGTTATCTTAAAATTGCGAAGAAAATGGTAGATGCGGCGGCAGAATCCGGAGCTGATGCAGTTAAATTCCAAACGTTTAATGCTGAGTCGCTGGTTTCTAAGTATGCACCTAAGGCTGCATATCAGAAGAAAAATACGGACAAAGGCGAAAGCCAGTTGGAAATGATCAAAAAGCTGAGGCTAGATTTCAATGCCCATAAGGAATTGATAAGATATTGCCGAATAAAGAAAATTATGTTTCTTTCCTCGCCATTTGATTTAGAGAGTATTGATCTTTTATCCGGGCTTGGCCTGGAAATATTTAAAATACCATCTGGAGAAATAACTAATTTGCCTTATTTGCGTAAAATAGGTTCTTTGAGGAAGAAAATTATACTTTCAGCTGGAATGGCGGATCTTAAAGAGATAGGCATTGCTTTAGAGATTTTAATCTCTTCAGGCACTAAAAAAAGCAACATAACTGTTTTGCATTGTAATACTGAATATCCTACGCCTTTAGAAGACGCTAATTTAAGGGCTATGCTGACGATCAGAGATAAGTTTAAGGTTAAGGTGGGCTACTCCGACCATACCTTGGGTGTTGAAGTGGCTATTGCCGCTGTTGCTATGGGTGCTTCGATCATTGAAAAACATTTTACTTTAAATAAAAAAATGGCTGGGCCGGATCATAAGGCCAGCCTTGAGTGTGATGAATTAAAACAGATGGTTACTTTAGTCAGGAATATCGAAAAAGCGATTGGAAGTGGGATAAAAGAGCCTTCTAAATCAGAAGTTAAGAACATTAATCTTGTAAGAAAAAGTATCGTTGCGGCAAATAATATTAAAAAAGGCGAAAGATTTAATAAAAATAACATTACCGTAAAGAGGCCGGGATTTGGTTTAAGTCCGATGCTGTGGGACGCAGTTGTTAATAAAAAAGCCAAACAGGATTTTAAGGCAGGCGATTTAATAAAAACATGAAGAAAAGAATATGGGTAGTAACTGGTTCAAGAGCAGAATATGGTTTATTGAAACCTTTAATTAAAAATATAATTGAAGACGGCAAATTTGCCCTTGAAGTAATTGTTACAGGCCAACATTTAGACAGCCGGTTTGGTTTGACATTTAAGGATATTGAGAAAGATGGTATTAGAATAAGTAAAAAAGTAAGGATGCTTGCTGATGGTGATTCTCAGTATTCTATTGCTCAATCCGTAGGTTTGGGTATTTCAAAATTTGGAGCAATTTTCGCTAAAGAGAAGCCTGATCTTTTAATTGTGCTTGGAGATAGGTTTGAGATTTTTGCTGCTACAAGCGCTGCCTTTATTTTCAAAATCCCAATTGCCCATTTACATGGAGGGGAGCTGACTTCCGGATCGATGGATGATGTTTTTAGGCATGCGGTTACTAAAATGAGCATACTGCATTTTGTCTCTACTTCCGAGTACAAAAGAAGAGTGGTGCAATTGGGGGAGGATCCGCAAAGGGTGTTTAATGTCGGGGCCATAGGAATAGATAATATTAAACAGGCAAAACTATTACCGATTTTAGAGCTAGAAAAAGAACTTAAGTTTAAACTAGGTAAAAGAAATATTTTGGTTACATTCCATCCTGCAACATTAGAGGAAGATAAGTGCGTATCTTCATTTAATCAGCTGCTTTTGGCTTTGGATGATTTTAAGGATGTAAAAATAATTTTTACTAAGCCCAATGTTGATATCGGGAGCCTTGAAATCGGTAAGATGATTGATGATTATGTAAAACGAAATGAGGATAGGGCAAAGGCATTTGTTTCTTTAGGGACATTAAAATACCTTTCATTGATAAAAAACGTAGATGCGGTAATTGGAAATTCGTCTAGCGGAATAATCGAAGTTCCGTCATTTGGTAAGCCTACGGTTAACATTGGTAATCGGCAAAAGGGCAGAATTAGGGCAAAAAGTGTGATTGATTCTAAGTCGCAAATGAAACAGATTTCAAACTCGATCAAGAAGGCGCTTTCTCCTGAGTTTGCGGAGTTTTGTAAGTCAGTAAATAATCCCTATGGTAATGGAAATACCGCTAGAAAGATTTATAACTTGATTAAAAGAGATATTAATACCTTGAGCAATCTTCAGAAGATTTTTTATACGATGGGAGAAAAATGAATTACAAATCACTTTTTGATTTAAATAATAAAGTAATAGTTGTGGTTGGCGGAGCCGGATTAATCGGCAGCGAAATCGTAAAGGGCTTAAGGGATTTTGGGGCAGATGTGTATATTGCTGATACTAACGAGGAAACCGGAAAGAAAATAAAAACTAAAGGCACTAAGTTTGTTTATTTAGACATAACTTCCGAAGGTTCTATCCATAAGGCTTTAAAACAAATTTGTAATGACACAAAGAAAATTGATGTATTAATTAATTGTGCATATCCCAGAACCAGTGATTGGGGATTAAAAATGGAAAAAGTTACTTTTGATTCCTGGAAAAAAAATGTAAATAATCATTTGGGTGGATATTTTCTCTGCTCTAAAGTTACGGCAGAATTGATGAAGAAAGAATCAAGAGGGGTTATTATAAATTTTGCTTCAATTTACGGTGTAGTGGCACCGGATTTTGATATATATAAAGGCACCAAAATGACAATGCCGGTAGCTTATTCCGCGATAAAGGGAGGAATTATAAATTTTACTAAATATTTGGCTACCTATTATGCAAAATACAACATTAGGGCTAATGTTGTATCTCCGGGAGGAGTTTTTAATCAGCAATCTGCTTCGTTTCTAAAAAAATATGCCAGTAAAACTCCGCTTAAGCGGATGGCAAAGCCACAGGATATTGTCGGGGCAGTGATATATCTTTGTTCAGAAGCCTCTTCTTATGTTACCGGCCAGAACATTTTAGTAGACGGCGGATGGAGTGTCTGGTAATGAAAATATTGCTTGTCGGCTGTGGGTCTATTGGTAGAAGACATCTAGAAAACTTAAATCAACTATCTGAAGTCAGCCAGATATTTGTTTATTCTAAAGTTAAGCATTGCTTAGATTGCCTAGAAGATAAGCATAAAGTTTCAATGGTAAAGTCTTTGAATGCTATTCAGCCCGATGTAGCTATTATTGCTAATGAGACTAATAGGCACATAAATACAGCGGTAATTTTAGCAAAAAAAGGAATTCATTTATTTGTCGAAAAGCCGCTTGCGCATAATTTATCCGGCAAGCTTGAGCTGTTAAAAAAAATTATTAAATTAAAAAAAATAAAGCTTGGGGTTGGATATAATTTAAGATTTTTGGGAGCGTTTGAATTTATTAAAACCAAACTTTCTCAAGGTGCTATCGGCAAAATATATTTTGCCAAGATCGAAGTTGGACAGTATCTACCTTTTTGGAGAAGTAAATGTGATTATAGCATTTCTTATAGCGCTTCAAAAAAACGCGGTGGAGGCGTGGCTTTAGATTTATCGCATGAAATAGATTATATGCGTTTTCTTTTTGGCGACCCTAATTCATGTAAAGTAGCCAAAGCTAAAGTGAGCAGTCTAAAAATTGATTCAGAGGACGTATTCGAAGGAATTTACGTTTACGATAATTTTATCTGCAATGTCCATATGGATTATTTGCAGAAAAACAAAAAAAGAGTTATCAGAATAGAAGGTGAAAAGGGGGAGCTTATTTGCGATCTAATCAATAAGAAAATAGTAATAGATGTTTTAGGTAAGAAAACGATAGTTTCTGATAAAAAACTTTTTGATCTGGATAAAACGTACAAAGATGAAATCTTTAGTTTTATAAAATCAGTAAAATTTAATCGTAAGCCAGCAGTTACTTTTGAAGACGGAGTAAAAGTGCTCAAGCTTATTGAGGCTTAAAATGTATAAAAATAAAAAAATAGTTTGTATTATTCCGGCTAGAGGCGGATCAAAAGGTTTGCCCGGCAAAAATATTAAAATGCTTCTTGGTAAGCCGTTGATTGCTTATAGCATCCGGCAGGCTAAGCAATCTGAGTTGATTGATAGAGTTATCGTTTCTACGGATGATAAAAAGATTGCGAAAATATCAGAAAAGTATGGTGCTGAAGTTCCTTTTATCAGGCCGAAGTCTTTAGCACAAGATAAAAGCAGCACAATGGATGTTTTATTGCATGCTATGGAGTGGCTTAAGAAAGATAACTATTCGTTTGATGTCCTGGTTTTATTGCATGCAACAGCACCATTAAGATTGGTAGGAGATATTAATAATAGTATTAAATTGTTATTCAATAAGAATGTGTCCAATGTTTTTTCTGTTACCGAGGCGCATAGGAATCCTTATTTTAATATGGTGGAAGTAAAACGGGGTAGAGTCAAGCTTGTTAAAAAAAGCTGTTTTACCGCCAGGCAAGCAGCACCCGAGGTTTATGATATGAATGCTTCAATATACGTCTGGTGGAAGGATGTTTTAATAAAAGGGAAAGGGGTATTCTTAAGCAACAGCCGTATCTATGTTATGCCCAAGAGAAGATCTATTGATATTGATGATTATATAGATTTCAGAGTAGCGGAAATACTAATGATTGAACAAAGCATAATAAGGAGAAATAAAAAATGAAACAAATTCTTAAGGATACAATCCGCCGGATATTTCACATATTTGGTGTTCATCTGTCCCGCTACCCGTTAAAACACAAAACACCTGTTCTTAATAACGTTTTTGGTCATACAGTATTCCAAAATACCCAAGATATTGGTACAGCCTATGGACGACTCGCTAATGTCGATATTCATGGCCTCGGCAAACTTTGGGAAGACGGCGAAATCAACTTTATTGTCAACGCAGTCAAGCAGGGAAATACTGTAATTGATATCGGTGCCAACATCGGTATAGTTACGCTCCTATTGGCGAAATTAGTTGGACCAAAAGGGCGCGTGGTGTCATTTGAACCAGGGCCGATGAGTTTTGCTTTGTTGACCACAAATGTTCTTGTTAACAACTATAAAAACATCACACTTGTGAATAACGCAGTATCTTCTATAAGTGGTACGGAACAACTCTTTATCTGTCCTAGTGGCGAGAGCGACAATCAAGTATCTAAATTGCCTTTGGATTGGGAAGAAGACCGAATCAGTATTCCCTGTCACACAGTTAGTTTGGATGATTACTTCAGCAGGGGGGGCAATGATGGAGCAATTGATTTTATCAAGATAGACACGCAAGGGGGAGAGTACAAAGCGTTATTGGGTATGAAAAATCTTCTTGCCAGGAATAAGAACATCCGGCTGACAGTTGAATATGCGTCATATCTTCCTCTGTGGTTGGAATCAGAAAAGCATGAATTTTTTGACTTAGTGCGTTCGTTAGGATTTTATATATACGATCTTAAATCTGTAACTCCAAAACTGGTAAGCGAAAAGGATCTTCTGGAAATGTATCCTCGCAACACCTATAGATCCACAGGATCCGGTCTATGTACGACTTTGCTTTTGCAAAGAGATAGAAACATCTGACCCAGTGCAAATATTTTCTCCCTTACCTGGAAGTATATAGGGAGATAATATCTGACACACAAGAGGTCTATTTTGGGCATAGAGATATTGATTTTAAGTAGCAGAAATGTTGATTAAAAGATGACTAAAAATATACGAATCATCCCTAGGCTTGATATTAAAGGGCCTAACCTTGTTAAAGGTATTCATTTAGAAGGATTACGTGTTCTTGGTAAACCGGAAGATTTTGCCAGGTTCTACTATGAAAATGGGGCCGATGAGCTTATTTATATGGACGTTGTTGCTAGTTTATATAATCGAAACAGCTTGCACGATATAATTAATAAAACCGCGCAGGAAATTTTTATTCCTTTGACAGTTGGGGGAGGGTTAAGAACCATAGAAGATATTCGTAGCGTTTTGCGGGCTGGTGCGGATAAGGTTTCTTTGAATACTGCGGCTATTAGAAATCCTAACTTTATTCATGAGGCATCGCGTATATTCGGCTCTTCCACAATTATTGTTACTATTGAAGCAATTAAGCAGCCTAACGGAGAATATTTTGCATATATTGATAATGGCAGGGAATATACGGGGATAGAAGTTTCTTTCTGGGCAAAACAGGTAGAGCAGTTAGGAGCTGGTGAAATATTGTTGACATCTGTAGATCGTGATGGAACAGGAGCAGGATACGATCTTGATCTGGTGAAAACCGTATCCGAATTAGTATCTATTCCCGTGATTGCCTCCGGCGGACCAGGAAAAATTGAGGATATTAAACAAGTCGTAACCGAAGGCTATGCTGATGCTGTGGCAATCGCCTCTATGTTGCATTATGATGCTATCAAGTACTTAGAATCTAATTTAGATTCGTTTGTCGAAGGGAATGTCGAATTTCTTAAGAGCGGCCGTATTCTTACTAAATTTGAGCCTGTATCGCTACCGAGTATAAAAAAATATCTTGTTAATCAAGGTGTTCAATGCCGTTTCGCTAATTGAAATAATGCTTATGTTTAATTTAGATGAGAATCAGGTAGCGATTATTGATTATGGCATGGGTAATTTGTTTAATGTTCAACGAGCTTGTGCCAAGGTTGGATTACGCAGCGTTATTACCGCGGATAAGAATGTTATTATGCAATCAAACGGCGTAATTCTTCCCGGGGTAGGAGCATTCGGAGATGCCATTGCTAATCTAAAACGATTGGATTTGATTGGTTTAATAAGAGAGCAGATTAGCCGGAACATACCTTTTTTGGGGGTTTGTCTGGGAATGCAATTATTAATGACTGAAAGTGAAGAATTCGGCGGGCATAAAGGTTTTGATATTATCAGGGGCAGAGTTGTTAAGTTTAATAACTCTGATCAGAGAAATCCAATGATTAAAGTTCCTCATGTTGGCTGGAATCGGATACTTTTTAAAAAAAATCAATCTATGAATTTAGGCGATTCTGTTTTGCAGGATATATCTAATGGTGAGTATATGTATTTCGTGCATTCCTATTATCCTGTACCTGAGGATGACGCGGTTACTGTTACGACGACCTGTTATGAAGGCATTGAATACTGTTCATCGTTATCTAGGGGGTCGGTTTTTGCTGTGCAGTTTCATCCTGAAAAAAGCGGATTAGAAGGTCTTAAGGTCTATGAGAATTGGGCAAATAAGGTGAATCAATATGAGGAGTTGAAACACAAATGAGCGAAAAATTAGAAGTTAAGTATGGATTGCCGGAAGAAGTCAGGTTTTGTAACCGTTGTGTTATGTCCAATCAAAGGCCTTCTTCTGCTGTAGAATTTAAACATACAATAAATAGCAAAAAAAATACGCTAAATATCGGAAAAGATGGTGTATGCGATGCATGCATGCAGGCAGAAAAAAAAGAAAAAATTGATTGGAAAAAGAGGGAAGAGGAACTTGTTCAATTATTGGATAAACATCGGCGTAACGACGGTTACTACGATTGCATTGTCCCTGGAAGCGGCGGTAAAGATAGCGCCTTTCAATCACACATTTTAAAATATAAATATGGGATGCATCCCCTGACAGTAACTTGGCCGCCAATCATTTATACGGATTATGGATATAAAAATTTTAGGAAATGGATTGAAGTTGGCGGGTTTGACAATTTAAGTTTTAATCAAAATGGGCGGGTTATGAAGTTATTAACTCGTTTATCTATTGAAAATTTACTACATCCATTTCAAACGTTCATTTTAGGGCAAAAGAATCTGGGGCCGAAGGTTGCTTTGAAATATGATATTCCTTTAATTTTTTACGGTGAAAATGAGGCAGAATACGGAAATCCGATTGCGGATAATGCGACATCGCTGCGTGATAAATCATATTATAGTATGAAGAATATTGATGAAATGTATCTGGGGGGTGTTTCTGTTAGGGAGCTAAGAGATAAGTATGATATTGATTTAATTGATTTAATGACATATTTGCCTGCGCCGCATGAACAGTTGGAGAAATCCAAGATTGAAGTACATTATCTTGGCTATTATTTAAAATGGACACCGCAGGAAGTTTATTATTATGCTGTTGAAAATACCGGTTTTGAAGCTAGGCCGTTTAGAACTCAGGGCACTTACAGTAAATATAATAGCATCGATGACAAAATTGACGATCTCCATTATTATACAACATTTATTAAGTTTGGTATTGGGCGGGCTACTTATGATGCTTCTCAAGAGATAAGAAATAAGCATCTGACGCGTGAGGAAGGTGTCGCTCTGGTAAAGAAATTTGACGGAGAGTTTCCGGATAAATATTTTAAAGAAATTATGGATTACATTAGCATCGATCCTAATTATTTTATAGAGCTTTGTGATAAGTTCCGGTCGCCGCATTTATGGAAGGAAGAAAACGGTGAATGGAAATTAAGGCATGCAGTTTGGCATGATCAGATCTAAGCTGATGTTTTAATCGGTTTAGGTATAATTTAAAAAAGAGGGGCCTGTTCAGTGTATCAACGAACAATTCAAGATAAATTTATTTCGGGATTCAATGGCATCAGGTATTCGATATCCGAACCTATATTCTTACGCATAGTACGTGCCCTATACGAACATCATTATTCTGATTCCCAAGAAACACCTCTCGTATCAATTGCCATTCCGACTTACAACAGGGGAAAATTGTTGGTTGAACGGACCCTGCCGTCGATATTTGCGCAGACGTATAAAAATATAGAAATAGTAATTGTTGGTGATTGTTGCCCGGATGATACTGTAAAACTTCTCAGGAAAGTTGAAGATTCCAGGCTAAGGTTCTTTAATCTTTCCCAACGAACCAAATATCCAAATGACCCCGCATGCAGATGGTTCATTTCAGGATTGGTGCCTCTTAACAAAGGAATGGAGTTGGCACGCGGGAAATGGATCGCTTATTTTGATGATGATGATATTATGGCACCTGACCATGTTGAAAGCCTGTTGCGGTTTGCTCAACATGGGAATTACGAATTTGTAGCTGGACTTTATGAAGAAGAGCGCGATGGCCAAAAACATATTTTAGGGCAAAAAAATGCAGACTATCCTGAGTTCGGCGGGCATGGCACGTCGCTATACCGAAGTTACTTGCGTTGTTTTAAGTATAACATAAACAGTTGGCGCAAAGTTTACAATAGACCTCAAGATATCGATAGGCAGCTCAGGTTGAGGTGTGCAGGAGTTAGAATGGAACTTCTAGAAAAGGTTGTGAGTTGTGTTGCACCAAGGCCGGGATTGAATACGGTTGGATTAGCTGCCAGGATGATAAAACCTGAATAACTAAGATTTTTTCCTATTGGAGGTTTATTTAATGATTCCTTTGATGAAAAGCGCTTTTTTTAATGAACGGGATACAAAAAAAGCGTTATCAAAATTAATTTTAAAAGCAAAACGTTTAAGCATGGGGGAACAGGTTGAAGCTTTTGAGGAGGAATTCGCTTTGTTTCAAGGCGCAAAGAATGCAATCCTCGTGAACAGCGGAGGAAGTGCTAATCTTGCCATGCTCCAGGTGCTTAAAAATCTTGGCCGGCTGAAAGATGGGGATAAAATTGGTTTTTCTGCGTTAACTTGGTCTACAAATGTTATGCCTATTCTACAGCTTGGAATGCAACCAGTACCTGTTGATTGCGATAGAAATACTCTCAACGCCATGGCATATCAGCTTAAACACCGGCTTAATAAGACAGATCTTAAGGCGTTTTTTATTACCAATGCACTTGGTTTTTCCGGCGATCTTGATAAAATTCGTGAGATTTGTAATGAATCTAAGATTATTCTTATTGAAGATAATTGTGAGGCATTGGGAACGGAATTACCTTCCGGTAAAACCGGTAGTTTTGGGCTAATGTCGTCTTTTTCCTTATTTGTCGCGCATCATATGTCCACTATTGAAGGTGGAATAATCTGTAGTAGTGACGGAGATATCGAAGAAATGCTTAAGATTGTTCGAGCTAATGGGTGGGATCGGAATTTAAAAAAATATCAACAACTTAAGTGGCGCAAAAAACATTGTATTGATTCCGAATTCGAGTCTAAGTATACTTTCTACGATCTTGGTTACAATATACGGCCAACAGAAATAACAGGGTTTCTTGGACGTAATCAACTTAAATATCTAAAGCGGAATATAGTGATAAGGGAGAAAAATTATTTAACTTTGGAAGCCTGTGTGCAGGATAACGCTGATCTAATAAAACTCGACAGATCGCATATTTCACTGCTTTCAAGTTTTGCGTTCCCTGTTCTATGTAAGTCGCCTAAACTGAAAAGCAGATATATGGACCGGTTTTTTAGGGCGGGAGTCGAGATCCGCCCTATGATCGCCGGCAACATCCAAAGGCAGCCTTTTTATAAAAAATATGTAGCAACTTTCTACGAACTTCCGGATACTGATTTCATCAATGAATGCGGATTCTACTGCGGTAATTATCCCGAATTAAGCAAGCCGGATATTAAAACCATAATCGGCTGTCTTAGGGGGGATCGATCATGATCATCGTTAGATTGATAGGGGGGCTCGGGAATCAACTGTTTCAGTATGCCGCCGCGCGGCAGTTATCTAAAATTCATCAAACAGGGCTAAAGATCGATATTTCGGGATTTAAAGAATATAAAAACCATAGATATTCGTTGACGCACTTTAGTATAATCGAAGATTATATTTCTAAAGAAGAGACTTTCGGGATCGAAGAAATAAAGGCAAAATATTTTCATTTCGATCCTGAATTTAGGGAAATACCAGATAATATTATTTTAACTGGTTATTGGCAGACAGAAAAATATTTTATCGGAATATCGGAAATTATCAGAGATGAGTTTACTGTGAAGTATCCATTGAAGGATAAAGATCTTGAAATCTCCCGATTGATCAAAGATTCTAATTCTGTCAGTATGCACATCCGGCGCTGTGATTATCTCCCTGGCACGTTCAAAGATCAAATTTTCGATTGTTTAAGCCCGGATTATTATATTAATGCGGTTAAACGCTTATCCGAAGAAGAGAGTAATTTAGTGTTTTTCATATTTAGCGACGATCCGGAATGGTCCAAAGACAATATTAAATTAGAATATCCATGTATATTTGTAGAACATAATACAGCTGATACAAATTATGAAGATCTTCGTTTAATGAGCCTGTGTAAGCATAGTATCATCGCTAACAGTTCCTTCGGTTGGTGGGGAGCCTGGTTAAATAAAAACCAAAATAAAAAAGTTTATGCCCCGAAAAGATGGTTTAATTCTAATGTCAGGAATTTAGACCCAAAAGATATCATACCTTCTGCCTGGATTAAGATATGAAAAAAAAGTATAAAGATAAAGAACCTCTAAAGAAAATCAAAATTCAGGCAGTGCAATTTAATAATTCGTACGATAAGAATGTGTTTATTCCCTATAGTGTGGGTGTATTGCAGGCTTTCAGCCAGAAGTACCGGCGGATCAAGGAGCATTTTGAGTTTTTGCCGTATTTATACCGACGGGGAGCTGTTGAGGAACTTGCGAAAAAAGCCAGTGGTGCGGATATCCTGTGCGTTTCTTGCTATATGTGGAACTGGAAATTGAATATGGCTTTACTCGCACGGGTCCGCCGGCTCAATGAACGCTGCCTTATTATTGTCGGTGGCCCCCAGGTCCCGGACGAAGCGGAGAACTTGTTTAAAGAACACTCGGAGATAGATATTGCTATTCATGGTGAGGGTGAGGAAACATTTCATGAGATCCTCAATACGTATCTTCAGAGGGGGGATTTTCGCGGAGTCAAGGGGATGTCTTACCATGACCGTCGAACCGGGGAGTTCTTTTATGGAGGAATGCGGCCGGAGATAGCTCGGCTTGATGATATTCCGTCTCCGTATCTAACGGGAGTTTTTGACCGGTTGATGGCCGATGACAAAGCCGATTGGGTTGCTTCCTGGGAAACCAACAGAGGGTGCCCTTTCTCCTGCACGTACTGTTATTGGGGGCGGCGCTCGCAGACATTACGCAATTTCAGTATGGACCGGTTGTTTGCGGAGATTGAATGGTTTGGTCAGAACGATATCCCTTTGATCTTTGGCTGTGATGCCAATTTTGGGATATCGAAACGGGATTTGGACCTGGTGAAACGGCTGGCCGGGACCAAGAAAAAACACGGTTATCCGCAAACCTTCAGGGTTTGCAATATGAAAAACAGCAATGATGTTGTTTTTGACGTCGAAAAAGTACTGCACGAATCCTGTATGTCTAAAGGGACATCGATAAGTTTCCAGAGTCTTTCTCCGAAAGTCCTGCATAATGTAAAACGTAAGAATATCCGTATAGATTTATTTCATACACTGCAGAAACGTTATATGAAAGCGGGAATGCCGACCTATACGGAAATAATCATTGCCTTACCGGGCGAGACTTATGAGACATTCGTTAACGGCATCAATACCTTGCTGGAGAATGGCCAGCATAGCCAACTTCATCTTTATAATTGCACGATTCTTGTGAATTCCGAAATGGGACAGGAAAGTTATTTGAAGAAATACGGGATAAAAACAGTCGAAGGCCCTATCTTTCAACAGCATGTGACGCCGGATACATCCGTGGATCGCGTAACTGAGTATGAGAAAATCGTTGTGACCACTGATGCCATGTCTTTAGCTGACTGGCGACGAACTTATGAATTTGCCTGGGCCGTACTCTGTTTTCATTGTTTGGGCATATTTCAGATGATTTCGGTTCTCATTTATGGGCGATATAGGATTTCTTACCGCGTGTTTTATGAATCATTAGTCATTTTTGCAAAAAGTAACCCGAAGAGCCTTATTGGCCGGGAACTCATCGCGCTTAACGATATCCTGGACAATGTTCTTAAGGGGATAGGTTTTGATCAATTCCTGCCGGAGTTCGGCGAAGTGAACTGGCCTTCTGAGGAGGCCACCTTTTTACGATTATCTAATGGTATTGATTTGTTATACGGGGAATGCAGGCAGTTTCTTAAATCTTTTTTTAAGGCGCAGCATATAAAACCGGATTTAGATATTCTTAACGATCTTTTAAAATATCAAAGGCAGCGGCTAGTGCATTATGACGACGATTATAACTCTGATCATGTCTTTGTGCTTAATTTCAATATCGTAGAATACATTAATGCCGTTATGCAAGGAGAGTCCTGCTCTCTACGCCGCGGGAAAAAATGGTATCGCATCGTACGTGATCAGAATTTTAATGGCGATAAAAAGCGATTCGCTCGGGAAGCCGTTTGGTATGGTCGCAAAGGCGGGAAATTTTTGTATGCGGTTTATTCCATTGCGAAACCGGTAAAATAACTTTAGCTAGCGGTAGGTATATGATGAAAAGTAAGCTTAGATGGGGGATTCTTGGTACAGGGAATATCGCTCGAATCTTTGCTAAAGGTATAGCTGATTCCAGTACTGGTCAGCTTTTTGCGGTTGCCAGCCGGAATTTATCTGATGCTCAAAAATTTGGTGAAGAGTTTGACGTGCCGGTCCAATATGGCAGTTACGAGGCTCTCATCGCGGATCCCAGAGTTCAGGTAGTCCATATTGCGCTTCCGCATGTTTTTCATGCTGAATGGGCTATCCGTTCCGCCTATGCAGGAAAACATATCCTTTGTGAGAAGCCTCTCGCTATAAATTATGCTGAGGCCAAAACAATTATCGATGCAGCCAGTCGTAATGATGTTTTTTTAATGGAAGCTCTTATGTACCGCTGCCATCCTCAAACCGTGAAGCTTATTGAATTGCTTCGTTCCAAAGTGATAGGAGATATTAGAATCATTCAGGCCACATTCAGCTTCCAGGCGGATCGAAATTTTAACAACCGTGCATTGAGCAATGATTTTGGGGGCGGAGGCATCTTGGATGTCGGTTGTTATCCGGTTTCTATGGCTCGATTAATTGCTGGAATAGCGCTTAACAAAGAATATGCCGAACCAGTTGAGGTCTATGGTGTGGGGCATGTTGGTTCCGAAAACCTGATAGATGAATGGGCGATTTGTTGTTTAAAGTTTCCTAATGATATTCTTGCCCAAGTCGCTGCAGGCGTATATCTTGCTCAAGAAAATGTCGTGCGTATTTTCGGTTCAGAGGGGCATATATTTATTCCTTCGCCGTGGGTTCCGGGAGGGCGTGAGCCGGGAACCACGAGAATTATTGTATACAAACGTAGTGAAAATAAACCTCAAGAGTTCATTACCGAAACCGCGATGGGTTTGTATTCGCTTGAAGCGGATATGGTTGCAAATAATATAAAGATGCGCCAGGCTCCTGTAATGAAATTGGAAGATAGTCTGGGAAACATGAGAGCGCTTGATCGTTGGAGACAATCCGTAGGTGTAGCCTATCCGCGGGATGGGCAGGTGAGGTAATATGCGCATAACTAAGAATAGTGAGCTTGTTTTAACAGCTGAGTTTAAAAAAACTATCGCTAAAATAGTTAATGATTCTTTAGATAAGAATGCAATCGACGGCGCATGGCTTACTAATGCCGATCGTTTGTGCCGGAAAATTTTAACCTGTGATCCCGGGGATTTCCTGCAATGGGATGTGATCCTTAGAACAATGGTTGTTGGTAACGCTAATTTTGTCCGCGATGAGTTAGATTTTCTCCAGGCTCTTCCTGATTGGGAAAGTCGGTGGAAAGACGCCATTGAAGAATCTTCAGTGGGTAATCCAACCTATTACGATGAGTTTCCTTCTAGTAGCGGAAATCTAATCCATCTTGCTTACCATCTGGCGCAGTTTGAGAAGAAAACGGGAATAGATATTAACCGCGCGGGTTTTATTCTCGAATTTGGCGGCGGTTATGGGGGCATGTGCAGGTTAATCCATAAATTGAATTTTAAAGGCAGGTATATTATTTTTGATCTGCCGCCCTTGTCCGCCTTGCAGCATTTTTTTATTAATATGAATGGTATACCGGTCGGGTATTATAATAAATTTCTGGAAAAAGATTCAAACGGGGTAATTTGTGTGTCTGATTTTGCGCATTTAGGAGCCGTTGTTTCTGATTATCCGAACATTGATAATGCCGTATTTCTTGCAACCTGGTCGCTGAGCGAGACGCCGATCAGTTTGCGGCAGTCTATTTTATCTCTGGTAGAACCATTTAAAGCTTTTCTCCTCGCATACCAGGGATATTTCGGTAATATAGACAATTCAGGATTTTTTTTAGAATGGGCTGATGCGATGAATGATATTGAATGGCATAGCTGGAAAATCAAACATCTGCCAAATAAATTATACCGGGATAACTATTATCTGATGGGGAAGAGAATATGTTGAAAGTGAGGAACCCAATGGATAAAAAAGATCGCGTATACGTTGCTGGCCATAGAGGTATGCTGGGATCAGCGATCGTGCGTTTACTCAAGAAAAATGGGTTCGAGAATCTTATTTTATGTAGTCATCGGGAACTTGATTTGAGAGATTTTCGTGCGGTTAAAAATTTCTTCGTGGCGCAAAATCCGGAAATAGTTATTCTTGCAGCAGCACGGGTCGGGGGGATCCAGGCGAACCTTGAGCATCCCGCGGAATTTCTCTATGACAATCTGGCAATCCAGAATAATGTAATACAGCAATCATTCTTGAATAAAATCAAAAAGTTTTGTTTCGTTGGCAGTTCCTGCATTTACCCGCGTGAATGTCCACAGCCCATGAAAGAACAGTATTTGCTAACGGGGTTGTTAGAGCCGACAAATGAGGGGTACGCGCTGGCAAAGATCGCCGGACTGAAGATGGTTGAATATTACCGCAGGCAATACGCTTTTGGCGGAATCAGCGTTATGCCCTGTAATTTGTACGGCACCAATGATAGTTTCGACCCTTTGCACTCGCATGTGCTGGCTGCCCTTATCAGGAAATTTGTTAACGCTGTAGACACAGGAACAGAAAATGTTACCGTTTGGGGTACAGGTTCGGCAAGGCGGGAGTTTATGCATGTAGATGACGCCGCTCAAGCTATTCTTTTTCTGATGGATAATTATAATGAACCTGAATTCATTAATATCGGCTGGGGCATCGATATTTCGATCCGTGATTTAGTGGAATTTATAGCCCGAAAGACAGGCTATAAAGGCTCTATAAATTGGGATACCGCAAAGCCCGATGGAATGCCGCGTAAATGCCTGGATGTTTCAAGGTTAAATGCTTTGGGATATACTCCAAAAATATCATTAGAAGACGGAATAAAGAAGACGATAGAAGAATATAAAACAGTAGCTTTGCCACTAAAGTAAATGAATCAACTGCGTAATCGGCTTCGTATAATTAAAGATGTATTGTATTGCAGCGCTAGCGCATTTGCATCACAGGCCATAGGCCTAGTTGCGGGTTTTTGGGTTGCCCGTTTGCTGGGGCCGCATGATTATGGTATTTGGAATGCGGTTTCATTAGTTTTAACATATGGGGCTTATACGGAATTTGGCGTACTTGCAGCGATGGGGCGTGATCTACCTTTGTATTTAGGACAAGGAAATTTCCAAAAAGCTGCGGCTGCTGATGGTGCGGCTCGGTATACTACAGTTTATGGAGCTATTTTTGCATCTATGGTCGTGCTCGTGTTTTCTTTTTTTTCGGTCCATTCATCAATGATGGCCTTGGGACTGCGAGTTATGGCAGTTGTTTTGGTTCTGCAGCAAGTTTATACGTATCAACGAATCGTACTGCGATCTCATAATCATTTTAAGGAGTTAGGTCAACAGCAAGTTTTATTTGCCATAGCTAGCGCAGGACTGGCAGTATTGTTTGTGGTTTTTAGTGGTTTGAAAGGTCGGCTAATCGCCGCAATCCTAGCTCAGGCGGTAATTATAATGTACGCTTTATATCGTAATCCCTGGCATCCAGTGCCGAAGTTCAACTTGCCTTTTTCATGGTCATTAGTGTGTGTAGGTACACCGATCATACTTTCAGGCTTGATAATAACCATGTTAACATCCGTTGATCGACTTATGGCTATAACTTTCTTGGGCGAGACACAATTAGGTTATTTTGGATTGACTCTTTTGTTAGTAAGTGTAATATCTCTGGTACCGGCAATGGCAAGCCAGGTATTGTATCCCCGAATCAACTATCATTTTGGAAATACAGGAAAGAATATTGAGGCGTTGCGTTCGTATATTCTCATCCCACCTATGGTTTTAAGTTCTTTATTACCTTTGTTAATAGGCCCGCTGTATCTAATTCTCCCCTTTGTTGTTAAGACTTTTCTCCCAGCTTATACTCCTGGTATTGTTGCTGCTAGGATTGTTGTTGTAGGAATTTTCTTTTACGGCATCTTGGGTTTAACCGATTACTTCTTAGTGACTACCGGCAAGTTGAAGCAATATGCTCTTTTTGGCGGTATTGCGCTTGTAATTAACATAATACTGGATTTTCTGTTTATCCGTATGGGTTATGGGATCGTGGGAATAGCTGTTGGCGGGACCCTACTTACTTATTTTTTTTATTCCTGCATCGTGATCGGGTATGCGTTGTCCCATTACACAAAGAGATGTAAGGATTGGATCCGGTTTTTTACCCAGCTCTGGATACCGTTTGTCTACATGTTGATATTATTATGGTCTGTTGAGAGAATAGTGGATTATTTTGCTTTTTTCTACACATATACAGACCCGTTGGTGAACGCTAGTCTTAAAGTAATTCTGTATTTACTCGGCTGCCTACCGCTTATGTATATAGTAGGTAGAGAATTGAAACTGGATTTTTCACAAGCAAGTTTGGCGCGTTTCGGCATTATGCGTTAAATTATCATCAACTTGAGAATGAAATATACGACGCAACCAGATTTCCAAGATACGAAAAAAGACAAACCTAAGCTAAATGCTACGGATGCTCTGAATTATTCTGCTTCTTTAGTCGAGAATTTCGGTAGGACTGAGCTTTCTAACGGAAAAACCCTGGCAGAAATACTTACTGTGGAAGGCATCTCTTTCTGGGATGTGTTTTCTGCCGAATTCGCGCATAGTCATATCCCGACTTTATTAGCGTCCGAAGCTTTACCCGAGACCATAATACAGCGGATAAGGCCGGACTTGATACGATTGAAGTATACGGTTAAGGATTTAATTTGTAACCGCCGTAATACATATGGATGCTCAACGTGGCCAACAGGGCAAACTTTTCTTTGTCTTGGCTTCACTAATCAGATGTATAGGGATGTTCTTCATCCGGTAGTCGCCCGTCTGGTGCTGCGTGAAGATTGTTACGTAGTGGTGCTGAGCGATCAATATTTGCCTGGCATGAAGCCGTTTTTCTCTGAGAATTGTAAATATCAAACATTATGGCAGCATTGGAATGAACAAGTAAGAAAGCAGGTTTCTGAACTACAGAAATCAATTTACCATATTGAAGCAGATATTCAATTATCGAGCTTTTTATCGCGGATAATACCTGATGTTGACCGGCGGCTGGCAACTAATTTCAAAAACCTCTTTGACCGGTTTTTCCGGGCCTATTTACCTCACATTATTCCGCATGTTGCCGTGGCCCGGCATATTTTAGAGAACCACCGCCCCGCGATGATAATTACGTCTGATACGGCCGATCCCCGGACTAGGGTTTATGCTTTACTTTGTCGTCTTATGAATATCCCTTGTATGGATGTTCAGTTCGGTCTAGCCGGTGATGAAGGGGTTGAGTGGCGTTTCCTTGCGGCTGATCGCGTTGCCGTTTGGGGGGATACTTCGAAAGAGTCCATGTTGAAACAGAAAGTTTCCGAAGAGAGAATAATTGTAACAGGTTCGCCGCGTCACGATTGTTTGGTCAATTCGTCTAAAGCGGAAATAAGGTTAAAACGAGCCATGCTGCGTATTCCGGAAAAAAGCGCACTGGTTGTGATGGCCTCCACTTATCATTTTAAGGTCCATGACAAATACTCAAATCCGGAACTCTTGCGTTCAATGAAGCGCGCAGTATTCGAGGCGGCCGATAAAACGGAAGGAATATGCCTTGTGGTTAAGCCTCATCCGGTTGAAAATGTGCGTGAGACGCGAGCACTGTTGGGAAAATTCCGGAATGTTATTTTTGTTGAACGGCAGTCTGATATCCGGGAGTTGATCAGAGTTTGTGATGCTTTCATTTCATTTGGTTCCACAGCGACTATTGATGCGCTTATTGCCGGTAAGCTTACTATTTGTCCCATTTTTCCGAGCTGGGTTTTTAGCGATACTTTTAGAAGAAGTGGGGCAACTCTTGTTCCTGAATCAAGCGAGGAGATTATAAATATATTCAAGATGATTGCAAGTGGTTCTGATGTTAATACTAAGGCAAGGCTTGAGTCTGCACGTCAGGATTTTTTAAAGCATTATGTGTATCAGACAGACGGAATGGCTGCCGCCCGCGTTGAAGCGCTGGCATTAAAGATGGTCGATATGAATCGCGAGCATGGATAACAATATTATTCTATATTGGCATACCATATTCAAGCGCATTGTTTTTTTAGATAAATGTTAAGTCTCATTATTAAGTGGTTTTATCTATATATTAAAATAAGATAAAGGGGGGGTAGGATGTATGAGAATTTTGATGAACTAAAACAAGCAGAAGCTAGATATTTTGATTATATTGCCGATATACGAACTCTTAATGGACATATTCCTATGGAAGCTGATATTCGTCGAGCAACAAAATTTATTCCAAAACGGACAGATGTGAACAGGTTGCCTATGGTTGATCCGGAAATGGTAGCTATTCTGGATGGATACGCTCGAGATAAATATATTAGCTGGGTTGCGCATAAGCCAGGAGGACGAGTTCTTGATATCTGCTGTGGTTCGGGGTGGTTGGCGTTGGAATTGGGGAGGCGTGGCCAACACGTTGATGCCTATGATATATCACCGAAAGCTATTGTTCTGGCAAAACGTATGCTTTTAGAGAATCCTTACCGTGATGGATTTGGCCAGGTAAATTACTATTTGCAGGATGTTACAAAAGTAGATTTGGGCGTAGAAAAATATGATGCGGTTTCTGGGTGGTCAGCTTTTCATCATCTTCCTAATTTGCCGGTTTTTATGGAAAAAGTTTTCCGCGCGCTGAAGCCTGACGGGATCGTGGCAACAATGGATGACATGCCAAGAAATATGCTAGAAAAGTATCTTGAGTATTTCTTATTGTTAGTTCTGCCAATTTATCCATTATCGTATGTGAAAAAAATTTCTTTTGCTTTTCAATTAGTTATGGGGAAAAAGCAGTTTCCGGTTGAGTTCTTTACTCCTATGGAGAAGGCAAAACATTCAAGCGTTGATGATATTGATAAGATATGGCATGAGCAATTTGAGATTGTTATGAGTGTGCGGCAAAATGCTTTTGCTCCAGCGCCGTCCTCATTTCTTCTTGGTCCGGATAGTTTTCGATATACTACAGCTCGAGTGCTTGTTGCCCTTGATAGATTATTTTGCCGTCTTGGTATTACCAAAGGTTTTGATCGCAAAATGATTGCACGTAAACGAACTTAAAATAAAAGTGCAAAAGGGAGCTATGGATAAATCTTACAGAGACAATCCTTTTAACATTATCGCTATATTTGGCAGTGTTCTTGTGGGGGGGATATAAGATTGTTGTTACAAATTAGATCGAATACTTGTTTTTTGAATCAGTTTATCTTCTTAACAATGAACTGTGAACAAGTGTTATATATATTATAAAAGAAAGACATTAATGTGAACAAGATCCGTTTATCCATATGTATAGCTACATATAATCGTGGCAAGTACATCAGTGCAACTTTGGAAAGTATTATTTCGCAAGTGACCGATGAGGTTGAAATTGTTATTGTGGATGGAGGGTCGACTGACGATACGAGAGTAGAAGTTGAGCAGTATATTGCGACCGGTAAACAGGTACGCTATATACGACTTCCAGTAAAAGGCGGGGTTGATCAAGATTATTGTCGTGCGCTTGAATTAGCGCGAGGAGAATATTGTTGGTTATTCACCGATGATGATATTTTAAAATCGGGTGCAATTCAGGCCGTATTGGTTGCGATGGAGTATGATTATGGGCTGATTCTTATAAATGCTGAAGTAAGAGACATAAATCTTTCTAGGATTCTGAATAGTCGGTTGCTGCATCTTACAAGCAATATGATTTATCGAAAGCTGGATTTTGAGCGGTTTTTTGTTGATACTGCAGATTATCTATCTTTCATTGGGTGTGTTGTTATCAAACGCTCGCTATGGAATGAGCGAGAAAAAGAGAAATATTTTGGAACCGTTTTTGTTCACGTTGGTGTTATTTTTCAAAAACCACTGGATGATAAAATATTAGTAATTGTTGAACCATTGATATCAATTAGATATGGAAACGCTTTATGGACATCTAAAAGTTTTGAAATATCCTTTTTCAAATGGCCTGAGTTAATTTGGTCATTTTCCCTATTTTCTGATATAGCAAAGCGGCAAGTATGTAAACGTGAACCTTGGCGAAGCTACAAAGCTTTGTTAATTTGTAGGGCACGAGGTGTTTTTTCTTTAAAAGAGTACCGAATGTTAGTTGAGTCGAATTTGCGCTCTAATATGAAACGTTTATTTGTTTGGATAATTGCACAATTTCCAGGCCACTTGCTTAATTTAAGCCTATTTATTTATTTTTCTATTTTTCGTAATTTTTATTCTAAATCAAGCATTCGTTTGGATGATTTAAAAAACAGCCGATTTTATTATAAGAACCACATGAATAAAAAGATTAGAGAATAGTTTGTGAATGCAATAGGGCATGGAATAAATTAAATAATTCTATGGATATATGTCACTCAAAATCGAACAAAGAAGATATTGATTTATCCATTGTTATTGTAAGCTGGAATTCCTGGATCTATCTGCAGAAATGTATTATGTCTGTTATGGAAAATACTGGTAAATTACAGTATGAAATAATCGTTGTGGACAATTGTTCTTCTGATAATTCGGTTGAAAATATTATTGGTTGTTTTCCCAATGTAGTATTAATTAAGAATAAGAATAATGTCGGTTTTCCTATAGCAAACAATCAAGCTTTTAATATTGCCCGCGGCCAATATTTTCTTATGCTTAATCCTGATACTTTAGTCAGGCAGGATACTCTTCAGGAGTCCCTGCGTGTTTTAAAAAATGATGTTTCTATTGGTTGTGTTGGTGTTAAAACACTTAAGGGTAATGGCGAAGTTTTGTTTTCTTGTGCCAGATCGGTTCCATCGATATGGAGTACATTCTGGCATCTTTTTTATATTGATATGGTATTTAAGAATTGGAAGTTTTTTGGATCTTCAGATATGCCATATTGGGACCATAATAATAGTTGTGAAGTAGATTTGCTTCACGGCGGGTATATGATGTTCCCAAATTCTATTTATAAAAAATTAGGCGGATTGAATGAAGAAATACCGATGTTTTATGAAGATGTCGAATATTGCTGTAGGATAAAGAAAGCTGGTTTTAAAATTTATTATTTGGCAGATGTTGAAATAGTGCATTTTGTAGGGATAAGTTGTTCTAAGGCGGATCCAAAATGGATAACAAATTTGTATTTTGAAACCGATTACCTTTATTTTTTAGAGTATGGGGGAGGCAACAAAACAGCTTTATTTTACGCATTGATGATTCTTTTATGTTTTCCTCTTCGTATTCTATATAGTCCTATTATATGGTTAGGGTACTTAATTAAGAATAGAAAAATTAAAAAAATGACTCTAATAAATTTACAAATTATAGCTTCAGGCGCATGGGCTGCGAAAAAATTGCAAAGTATTCTGGGTACAAGATTCTCTGTTGAAATCTAGAATTAGAAGGAATGTTATGTCGTATAATTTGAAAGAAAAGGAAATATCCTTATTGTCATTTTTAGCCTGTCCTTTGTGCCGGGGAGGATTGACGAGTATTGGGGTTAATCAGATGGAATGTTTATCCTGTAAAACGGTGTATCCTGTGGAAGATAGAATTCCGATTATGTTGCCGCCGAAAATGGATAAGTTTAAAACACTTGAGGCTGAGTTTCATTCAAAGGAAGCTGATGAATTTGTAGAGCGCCACATGAAGCATTCGTACCGCGTTGCCCGATATCTTAATGATTACCTGAAATGTTTTAATGGTTGTCAAAAAGGGGCTGTTATCCTTGAGGTAGGAGGAGGAGGAGGACTTGAAGCTGTCTATCTGAAAAATATGGGGTTTACACTTATCGAGAGCGATATTTCTGTTGGCATGGTTAAAACAGGGCGAAGGCGGGCAATTGCTGCTGGACAAAATTCTGCTTCGTTATTTGTTGTTTGTGATGCTGAACAGTTGCCATGTCTGGATCAGTGTCTAGATGTAATATTGATCGTGGGGGCGCTTCATCATCTTCCTTCTCCTGAACGTTTTTTTGCAGAAGCTAAACGTGTTCTTAAACCGGGTGGCCGGCTGGTTATTGGTTTTGAGCCTAATCGATGGCCTTATCTTACCATTTATCCGGCATTGCGTTTGCTCAGAAAGCTTTTATACCCTAGTAAAGTTGTTGCTGGAGGAATATCAATAGGTGATATGGTAAGTACCGGGTTTACTGAGGCAGATTTCGAGCGTTTTCTTAGAATAGCTGGTTTAAAAAAAGTTAGTTTGCAGCGTATTTGGTATATTGATGGATTTATACAATTGGCTATGGAGCAAATTAATAGGAGACGGCCGGTTGGACGGTTATTAGACTTACCAGATACATTGCAGCGCGTATTTGTCGCTGTTGATAATTTCTTGTCGCGAATTCCCCTTTTGTGTAGATTGTGTTGGCATTGGACATTGGTGGCACAGCAGCCTTGTTCGGACTCAGACTGATCATGAACCTTTTATTTTTAAACATATAGGATTCTGGAGTAATTTATGGATATTCAAAATCATAATCAGTTGAATTGTGCAGGCGAATCAAATGCTATTTTTTCTTCAAGTTATAATTTTAATAAATTATTTTTTACTATACTTTATTCGCTTTTTCTTGTTTTATCGTTAACTTCTTTTATCTGGGATATTGATACGCTGATTAAAGTAAATGCCTTTATTGGTGTGTTTGTCTTTATCCTTTTAAACATCAGGATTAAAAAGGAATATATTCCGATATATGCGTATATCGGAATTCTTATCGCATCTTTTCTTGTTTCATCATTTTTTGTTGACCGGACAGGATGGCGATTTTTTACTCCGATTATTTTTATTTTGTCTAGTATTGGTCCTGCCATGATCCTGCTCAAGAGGTATGTTTATAGCTGGGGTGGATATGTGGTGTTTTATAGCTTAACTGGATATTTTTTGATGTTAATGTTATCTGGCGTTGATGGCAATTCTGCTTTGAGATTCTGCAGCTTTAATGGTATTTCGATTGTTATGCTGATCGCCTGTATCTCTTTATATATTATTTTGAACATGGAAGGTAAAAGAATTGATCTAAAACCGGCAGTAATTACTTTTATTATTTTAATTTGGGGAATTGGCCGCTCTGGAATTATTTCAAGTTTTATACTTTTGCTTGGCCTATTGTTTATCAGGTTTCGGGCTAAGAAAAAATATATTTATATTATGATAATTTGTTTGTCCGCTCTTTTAATTCTCGCCTATTTGCGCTGGGAAACTTTGCTACTGTTTTTTAGGGATAACTCATTTTTAAAGAATGCGATTGATCATTATTTTAGAAGAGGAGGAGGTTGGGATTCTGTGCGTACGACTATTTGGATGAACTATTTTAATAATTTAGATATATTCCGGGTTATGTTCGGCGTTAATGTAGTTACAGATCCATGGCCTGCTGGTGAACTTAACGAATATAATTATCACAATTCGTTTATAAACCTTCATTCGCAAACGGGATTTATGGGTCTAGTTACCTTGGGAATAATGATTTTTGCGGCTTTTAAATTTTATAACACTAATAAGGCTTTTTTTATTTTATTGTTGGTTCTAATTTTACGTTCTTCTACCGATTTGTTAATTTTCTTCGGCCGTTTTGATTTTATTCCATTTTTCTTTATCTTCTATTTTTTAAAAAACCGGTCAGTTAAGGAACCTGCTACAGGAAATAGACTCAATCTAAACTGATATGAAAAAAATATTGTTTGCTATCGGTTATTCAGCCCAGCTTGGGGGCGGCCAAAAAGTATTTGTAACTACTATTAAAGAGTTGTTAAAGATGGGTTGCCAGATTACTGTTATATTGCCTGATAAGTCTTTGGCCTCTTTTTTAAAATCGTTGGATATAAAAATTTATATCATAGATTTTCGTTCGATAAAATGCCTAGCCTCAATATGTAAAATATTAAAAGAGAGCGATTTTGATATTATTAATACTTATCTACCCAAATGTAGCTTGCTTGTTTCGTTTGTTAATTTATTCTATCGCAGGCCTATTTGTTGTACTTTGCTTAATGCCATTATACATGAGAAGTTGAATTGGTTTCAGAAGAATATTTATCCTTTATTATATTTTATCCTATCTAAGATGTGTGATGGGTTTATTGTAAATTCAGAGCACAATAAACAACATTTTATGAAAGTTTCCGGGATAGATGGTAATTTCATTAAAGTTATATATTCCGGAATTGATCTGGATGAATTTATGAATGTTCCTGAAGAAGTAAGGATGAAGGGTAAGCTCGTTTTAGGTTATGTTGGCCGGCTGTCACCTGAAAAAGGTCCTGATTACTTGTTAAAGTCTCTTGCTTATTTAAAAGATATTAATTATGAATGTTTAATAGTTGGGGATGGTCCAATGAGGGGTGAGTTGGAGAAATATGCAGTAGTTAACGGGCTTGGAAGAAGGGTAAAATTTCTAGGCTACCAAGATGAGATTGCCCGGTTTATCAATAAGATGGATATTGTAGTAGTTCCTTCATTGAATGAAACGTTTGGATTGACTATTATTGAAACCTTTGCTTTAAAGAAGCCGGTAATTGCATCTAATGTGGGTGGGATTCCGGAAGTAGTTATTCAAGGAGTGACTGGTTTTCTTTTTCCGGCAAAAGATCCTTTGGCTTTATCTGAGTGTGTGCTTCGCGCTTATAATAACAAAGAAGAAATTAAGGTAATGGGATCGCGGGCTTACGAATATGTTGTGCAGAACTTTTCAAGTTCAATTATGGCAAAAAATACGTTTGACTATCTTAAAACATTAGTATAATGGCGTATCTTGATAATTATTAAAGAAATTATAATTTGGTTAAATTGAATAACGGAGACTAATGTTATGAAGATATTGATGTTGAATCCCCCATTTCTTCCTAAATTTTCGCGATTTTCCAGGAGCCCGGCAGTCACTAAAAGCGGAACAATTTATTATCCGATATGGCATGCCTATGCTACGGGTGTCTTGGAAAAGGAAGGGCATGAGGTGCGGTTAGTTGATGCTCCGGCAGAGAGGTTATCTAGAGAACAGTGTTATCAAATTGCCAAAGAATTTCAGCCCAAACTGGTTGTTATCTACACATCTACGCCAAGTATATATAATGATATTGAGATAGCCGGCCAGATTAAAGATTTATTAAAAGACAGCTTTATTGTTTTAACAGGCCCCCATGTTTCAGCTTTACCTGAAGAGTCTCTGAAAATAGATAAGAGGATAGACGCCATAGCGCGGCGTGAATACGATCAGACATTAGTTGAATTAGCCGGAAAACTGGAAGCTAGGCAAAGTCTGATTGACCTTCGGGGGCTTACTTTACGGCTTGACCAAGAGATAAAATCAAATCCGGACAGAGAGTTGATTAATGATTTAGATTCTATTCCGTTTGTATCAGATGTTTATAAACGGCATTTAAAAATTGAAAACTATTTTTATGCTCACTGTAAGTATCCGGTAGTTTCTATATTTACTAGCCGGGGCTGCAATGCTCAATGTGATTACTGTGTTTATCCGCAGCAAATGTTTGGCAGACAGCAAAGACAAAGAATGCCTGAAAATATAGTTGCTGAATTTGAATATATTGAAAAAGAATTGCCTCAGATTAAAGAGGTGCTTATTGATGATGATACGTTTTCATTTAATCAAGAATATATTATAAAATTTTGCCAGCTTATGCTACAAAAGAAAATTAAGCTTTCTTGGATTGTTGAGTGCCGTGCTAATTTAGGATATAAAACGATGGTGATGATGAAAAAAGCAGGGTGCCGGTTAATTGTTACCGGTTTTGAAAGCGCTGATAACCAAGTATTAAAGAATATTAAAAAAGGTCTGACGTTCGAAAGAATGAGGCAGTTTGTTCAGGATGCAAAGAAGGCGAAAATAGCTATTCATGCTTGTTTTATGGCTGGTAATAAGGGTGAAACAAAGGAAACATTGAAGAAATCTTTAAAATTTGCCAAAGAAATTAATGCGGATACTTGTCAGTTTTTTCCCCTAATGGTTTATCCCGGTACGGAAGCTTATGATTGGGCAAAGACTAATAATTATTTAACAACTGAAGATTTCAGGAATTGGTTAACTAGCGAGGGATTACATAATTGTGTAGTGAGCACTCCTGAGTTAAGTGCTAAAGAATTAGTCGATTTTTGCGATCACGCAAGGAAGAATTATTATTTAAGCCTGAAATATATGGTGCATAAGTTTAAACAAGTATTATTTGTTCCGGGAGAATTTAAGAAAACTTTTAAATCTGCGAAAATATTTTTAAAATATTTGTTTCGTTAGGTAATAAGGAGGTAGGTTGATTCTGCTTGAAATAACTTTTTGGTTTGGTTTATTTTTATTATTTTATTCCTATATTGGTTATCCTTTGGTACTTATGTTTTTAAATAAAGTACTGGTCCGTAAAATTGCACTTAAGACGGAAACAATGAGGCAATTAACCGTGAGCATCCTTATTGCTGCTTACAATGAAGAAGCAGTAATAAGGGGCAAGTTAAATAATTGCTTAGCACTTAATTATCCTTTTGAGCTTCTAGAGATTTATGTTGCCTCTGATGGTTCTTTGGATAGAACCAATGAAATTGTTAAAGGTTACATTCTGAAAGATAAAAGAGTCAAGCTATTAGATTTTTCTAGAGTTGGCAAAGCCAATGTTTTGAATCAGGCAATGCCCAATATAAAAAGCGAGATTGTAATTTTTTCGGATGCTAATACGGAATATCTGCCTGATGTATTAATAAATTTGGTTAAGCACTTTACGGATGAAAAAGTAGGTTGTGTTTGCGGAAGGCTAATTTATAGAAATCCCGGAGAAATTGTCAGCGGTAAGGGAGAGAGTGCCTATTGGCGCTATGAAACTACATTGAAGAAGATGGAAAGTAGGCTTGGATATGTTGCTGGGGCTAACGGCGCTATTTATGCAATTAGGAGAGAGTTGTTTGATTCGTTACCCTCAAAAACAATTAATGATGATTTTATGATTTCTATGAAAATTGTTGAGAAAGGATTCAAATGCATTTACGATGAAAATGCAGTTGCCTTTGAATATGTTGCCCCGACTATTGGTGGGGAATTTAAGCGGCATATCCGCGATGGCGCTGGCCACTATCTTGCAATTGGAAATCTTTTAGGGCTTTTAAATCCTTTTTTAGGGATAAGGGCCTTTATTTTTTGGTCGCATCGTATTCTAAGGTGGCTGGCTCCATTCATTCTTATTGTTCTTTTGTTGGCCAATGTTTTTCTTGCTAGCTTAAATTTCTATCAACATGTTTTGTATTTACAGGTGTTATTTTATGTTTTAGCTATAAGTGGATTATTGTTGGTTAAATATAAAAAGATTCCATTTATATTATATGTGCCATTTTATTTTTGTAGCCTTAATTTGGCTCTTCTTATCGGTTTTGTAAAGGTAATTTCAGGCAATCAGAAGGTAACGTGGGACAGAACCGAAAGATTATAAAGATATAAGTTTCTTATGAAATAGTTAATTCCAATTATTTTAGTTAGATCTTGTCTTCTTTTCTGTCTATTGGTAATAGAAAGGAAGGCGAAGATGAATGATAAAGAGATTTCGATAGAACTATTGGTAACTAAAATTTTGTTGGTGAGAGGTAAAAAAGAAGCGGTAGACGATATGCTCCATATGTCTTTACAGAGCAAGGGGTTGCAATGCTCTCAGTAGTTTTGAATTCTGAACGACTTAGCCGAAAAACTCGATGAACTAAACCGTAAATATCAATTGCACGAAACTGATATTCAAGTAATATCCGAAGCAATTAAGAAATTACTTGAGCCTCCACCTGAACCGCCAAAACCACGCTTTGGATTAAATTAAAAACTAGACGCGTCCCCTGATTTTTAGTATACTATTTCAATGAAACGTATTATTGATTTAATCACCGCAGTTTTCCTATTGGTATGCTTGAGTTTACCGTTAATTGTGCTTGCCGTAATTATTAAATTGACCTCCCCTGGGCCGGTGTTATACTGGTCTGATCGCGTTGGAAAGAATAATCAGATATTTAAAATGTGTAAATTCCGTACAATGCGCATGGATGCTCCGGCAGTTGCCACCCATCTTTTTAAGGACGCTGAGCATTATCTTACTTTCGTCGGTTCATTTTTACGTAAATTTAGTTTAGATGAACTGCCGCAATTGTTTAATATAGTATTAGGCAATATGACTTTTGTAGGGCCCCGGCCGGCATTGTTTAATCAGGATGATTTGATAACGTTAAGGACTCAAAAGAAGGTGCATTTTCTTACCCCGGGAGTTACCGGATGGGCGCAGATTAATGGTAGAGATGAGCTGCCGATTCCTGTAAAAGTTGAATTTGATGAATATTATTTAAAGAATAAAAGCTTATTTTTAGATGCAAAAATTATAATGCTCACAGTGTTTAAGGTTATAAAAAAAGAAGGCGTAGCTCATTAGTAATTATGAAAAAAGCTTACAAGGCATTTATATTAAAATATCGCCGCTGGATTATTATATCTACGCATGTGTTTTTGGTGGCATTGTCTTACTATTTCTCTTTTGTTTTACGATTTGATTGTAATTTACCCGCCGATTATTTCAATGTTTTTATTAAAACATTGCCTTTCTTGCTACTGATTAAACTTTCAATTTTTTATTATTTTGGTTTATTCCGCGGGCTTTGGAAGTATGTCAGCATGTACGATCTTAAACAAATAATAAAAGCTAATATAATCGCTACTGTGGTTTTTATTTTGGGTGCTGTTTTTCTATATGGAACTAGTATTATACCAAGGTTCATCTTTGTAAACGATTTCATTATCTGTTTATTTTTTATCGGCGGGATACGTTTTTTAACCCGCATTATCCGGGAGCGATACCGCTCTCCGCTTTTAAAAAATGAGCAGATTAATGTTCTTATTGTTGGGGCTGGTGAGGCTGGCATATTGCTTTTGAAAGAATATAAGCGTAACCCGGCGTTGGGAGAGGTGGTTGGTTTTATTGATGATGATAAATCAAAGCTGAATGAAGCTATCGAAGGGGTGCGGATTTTAGGGAATAGGAATGCTATTTCCAAGGTGGCTAAGGATTATGATGTAGATGAAATTGTTTTAGCTATTCCTTCAGCCAAGGGCGAGGTAGTTAGGGATTTAATTGCTTGCTGCAATGCGCCCAATATTAAGTTAAAAATTGTTCCGGGTTTAAGTAAAATCATTAGTGGCGAAATAAAGATAAACTTAAGAGAGGTAAGGCCCGAGGATCTTTTGGGCAGGGAAACCGTAAATATTGATGAGTGTCAGATAGCTAAATATTTAAAAGATAAGAAAGTGCTAGTTACCGGTGCTGCCGGCTCAATCGGTTCGGAGCTGTGCAGGCAGGTAGCTTTACGTTTCCATCCGGCAGAACTTATTTTAATTGATCATAATGAAAATAATCTTTATTTTTTAATACTTGAGCTTAAAGCTAAGTTTAAGGATTTAAACATCAAATCAGTTATCGGAGACATCACTGATATCGGCCTCTTAAAGAAAGTTTTTTCTGAATGCAAGCCTCAGGTAGTTTTTCACGCCGCAGCTTATAAGCATGTGCCGCTGATGGAGGAAAATCAGATATCCGCGGTAAGGAATAATGCTTTGGGTACCAGGAATATGATTTATGCAGCGCATCACTATAAGGTGGATAGATTTGTTTTGATTTCAACTGATAAAGCTGTAAATCCGGTAAATGTGATGGGATTAACTAAAAGATTAGCCGAAATATTCCTGCAGGCCAAAGCCCGGAACAGCAAAACTAAATTTATGGCAGTGCGTTTTGGCAATGTTTTGGGTTCTGACGGAAGCGTTGTGCCTTTATTTAAAAAACAAATAGAAGCCGGCGGGCCGATAACTATTACCCATCCGGATACTACGCGTTATTTTATGAGTATAAAAGAAGCCGTGCTTTTGGTGCTGCAGGCAGGAGCCATTGGAGTAGGCGGTGAGATATTTATTCTGGACATGGGAGAGCAAATTAAGATCCTTGATTTAGCCCGCGATTTAGTTTCGTTGTCCGGGTTAGAGCTGGGTAAAGATATTGGTTTAGAGTATATCGGTTTGCGCCCGGGAGAAAAAATCCGGGAGGAACTATTACTGGATAGGGAAAAGGACAAAGTTACAAAGCATAATAAGATTTATGTCAGCCAAGCTGATGAGCTTGATGTTGTTGCTTTAAGGAAACAAATGAAAGAATTAGAGGGGTATGTTAATTTAACAGATGTCGAGAAGGCTGTTAAGAAAATGAAAGAAATAGTCGGCAAAAGCCATGTTAAATAAAGATAAGATTTTTTTATATCTAGATTGGGCAATAATCGCTTCTTTGTGTATTTTGTTTTTTTGCCTGCCATTTGCAAAGGCCGGAGCCGAAAGTTTTACTCTGCTTGCCTTTTTCTTATGGATAATAAAGAAGATATTAGGGTACCGCGTCGAGGCACTATGGGGGATGTTGCCTAGAACTGAATTAAACAAAGTTTTGGCGATATTTATCGCAGCTAACGCGTTATCAGTGATTTTTAGTTCTCATCTGGGTTTATCTTTGCGGGCATTTTTCGGTAAAGAATTGAAATTTCTAGCTATATATTTTATGTTGGTTGAAGTTATTAATAGTAAGAAACGCCTTAAAGTTGTTTTAATTACAGTTATTGTTTCTGCGCTATTGTTAGTTCTTGATGCCGGTGTGCAGTATTCTAGAGGATTAGATTTTTTAAGAGGTTTCCCGTTAAACCGGCTTACTGCTTCTTTTCAAACCGCGAACGGTTTTGCTGGTTGGTTAATTGTAGTTATTTTATTGTTTTTAGGCCTGTTAATTTCAGATAAAATTATAGGTAAGGGATTAAAGGTTCTATTATTAATGTTAATCCCGTTGTTAGGGGGTTGCTTATTAGGAACTTACGCGCGTGGTGCCTGGTTGGGTTTTGCAATCGGAGTTTTTTTCATAGTTGTATACGCTTTTAAAGGTTTTTCATTCAAAATTAAGTTATTATGCGTATCTATTAGTGTGTTTTTTTTAGCTACCTGTTTAATTTTTCCGCAGGCTTTGTTGTCTAGGGTTAAGGCTCTTGGCCGGATTAATTTTAAATCCAGCGAAACAGTTAATGCACGAGTAAAATCAACATTAAAAATTGATGCAGGCTCAACCCCGATTAGATTAAAGCTCTGGAAGGAAGCTTTGAGGATAACCAGGGATTATCCTCTCTTTGGCTGTGGATTAAATACTTATTCTAAAATTGGGCCAAAGTACAAAAGTTTTGATTGGGGAGGAGTGTATCCGCATAATTCTTATTTGCAGATGTCAGCGGAAATTGGTTTAATCGGTTTATTTGCTTTTCTTTGGGTTTTGTTTAGTTTTTTTAAGGTAGGGCTGCGGCATTTTAACCAGAAAAAAGATTATCTGGCTTTGGGGCTTTTAGCCGGTATTTTAGCATTTTTAGTACATGCTTTTTTTGACACACATCTTTATTCTTTACAATTAGTAGTTTTATTTTGGTATATGCTTGGATTGACGGTTGCAGTGATTAAGCTAAATCTTGAATAAAGAGATTATCTATGGTTTAAAAAAAAGTATTATGAAAAAAATAAAACCGAATCATTTGCTTGAAGCAGTAGTTAATATTTTTGCCAATCTTCCAAGAGGTAAGGTATTAGATTTAGGTTGTGGTGATGGAGATTATGCCAAGAGATTAAAAGATCTGGGTTTTGATGTTATTGCAGGCGATATCGATTTAGATAGGTTTAAATATAGAAATGATATCGAATTTAAGCTTTGCGACATAACCAGGGAAATGCCGTTTGTTGCTAATTATTTTGATTATGTTTTATTAATGGAGGTCGTAGAGCATTTAAGAAATCCGTATATAGTTATTCCTGAGATTAATAGGATTATTAAGAATAACGGCTCCTTGGTTTTATCAACTCCTAATATATTAAATCTTAAATCAAGGTTTCGTTTTCTCTTTGAAGGTGCTTATGAGTATTTTAGAGAGCCGCCGTTAGATCAAGCGAAAAACAAAAAAGAAGTTATTTTTAATTTACATCTTGTCCCATATAGATATCAGGAATTAGAGTATTTATTGTCGGTGAGCGGATTTAAGGTTTATAAAATTTTTACTAGTATCTATGAATGGTTTGGTTTAGGGTTTGTTCTTCCAATTATTTTTTTCCAAGCCTGGATAAAAGAAAAGCGAGCAATAAAAAAAGGCGGTATAGATTATAAAAGAATAAATAAAAATTTATTATCCAAGGAGTTGCTTTTTGGCAGGCATTTAATTGTGCAGTCCAAGAAATATTCGGTTTAAAATTATCGGAGGCACTAATGAAAGTTGTAATTTTAGCAGGCGGCAGGGGCACGCGGATTAGCGAGGAAACAGAGGTTTTACCAAAACCGATGGTTGAAATCGGCGGCAAGCCGATGCTTTGGCATATTATGAAGATATATTCCAGTTATGGATTTAATGAATTCATAATTTGCCTAGGCTATAAAGGTTACCTGGTAAAAGAATATTTTTCCCATTATCTTATGCATATGAGCGATATTACGATCGATTTATCTAAGAATAAAACTGAGATTCATTCTACTGTTTCTGAGCCTTGGAAGATAACTTTAGTAGACACGGGGTTAGATTCTATGACCGGCGGAAGGTTAAGAAGAGTTCAAAAATATATCGGCAATGAACCGTTTTTGCTTACCTATGGCGATGGTTTGTCGGATGTGAATATAGGCAAACTGGTTGATTTTCATAAAGAAAGTAATAATTTAGCTACTTTAACTGCAATACAGAATGCCGGAAGATTTGGCGTATTAGACCTGGATTCGAAAGCTAAAGTTACTTCGTTTCTTGAGAAGCCAAAAGATGAAAGCGGGTGGATTAACGGTGGATTTTTTGTTTTAGAGCCTAAGGTTTTTGATTTTATTCCTAATAGCGATTCTGTTGTTTGGGAGAGAGAGCCATTGGAAAATCTAGCTAAGCAGGGCAAGCTAAACGCTTTTAAACACAATGGTTCTTGGAGCTGCATGGATACTTTAAGAGATAAAATTGAATTGGAGCGGACTTGGCAATCCGGCCAGGCTTTCTGGAAAGTTTGGGAATGATAACTATCAATAAAGAGTTTTGGAAGAATAAAAAGGTTCTGATAACTGGTTTTGAGGGTTTCTTGGGTTCGCATTTGACCAAAGTGATACTTAAGACCGGCGCTAAAGTTGTCGGTTTGGATATTAAAACCTGCCGTAAACAAACCATTTTTACTCCCCAAGATTATAAGAAAATAACTATTTTTAAAGGGAGCGTTGCAAATCGTAAGTTTGTTCGCGGTATCTTAGCTAAGCAGCCAATTAATATAATTTTTCATTTGGCTGCTGAAGCTATAGTCAGCCGGAGCCAAGAGAATCCTCTTGAGGCGTTTGAATCTAATATCTCCGGGACTTGGGAAGTTCTAGAAGCTGCGCGATTGAATAAAAATATTCTGGCGGTGATCGTTGCTTCAAGTGATAAAGCTTATGGCAGCCATAAAGTGCTTCCTTACCATGAAGATGCTCCGTTAATTGCAAACCATCCTTATGATGTCTCTAAAAGCTGCGCGGATTTAATCGCTAAAACATATGCTCATACTTACGGTTTGCCGGTGGCAGTTACCCGCTGTGGTAACATTTATGGCCCGGGAGATTTTAATTTTAGCCGGTTAATACCTGATGCATTAAGATGTGTAGCTTTAAATAAAAAATTAGAGATACGCAGCGATGGGAAGTTTGTGCGTGATTATGTATATGTAGATGATATTGTCTCCGGTTATATTCAAATAGCCCAGGAGTTTAAACGGCGCAAGCTTTCCGGGGAAGCTTTTAACCTAAGTGATGAGAAGCCGATAACCGTAATTAAATTGTTAAATGAACTTGAGAAATGTGCTTTTGGAGTAAAAAAATTAAATTATCAAATTATGAATACGGCTAAATATGAAATAAAGAAACAATATCTTGCCTCATCTAAGGCCAGAAAAATTTTGGGCTGGAAGCCTGAGTGCAGCTTAGAAGAAGGCCTTAAAAATACAAGCAGATGGTACGCACAATATTTTAAACAAATATGAAGCTGCATTTTTTAGGGACTAACGGTTGGTATGACACGCAACTGGGTAATACGCTTTCAGTTTTATTGGATACGGATCAGGCTTATATTGTTTTTGATGCCGGCACCGGATTTTACAAGCTGGATCAGTATGTAAAAGGGAATAAGCCGATAATAGTTTTACTCAGCCATTTTCATTTAGACCATATTATTGGCTTACATGCTCTGGCTAAATTTAATTTTGCTCAAGGAATTAAGGTTTTTGGGCCGCCGGGAATAAAGAAATTATTTAGCCAGATTATTAACAGCCCTTATTCTATGCCGCTTAATCAGCTTAAGACTAAAGTTACGGTAAAAGAATTTTCGAATAATTTAAAACTGCCTGTAGATATTCAATATCGGAAGTTACGCCATGTTGGAGTTTGTTATGGATATAAAGTAACAGCGGATAATAAATCAATAGTTTTTTGTACAGATACCGGGCCATGTAGTAATTTTAACCGGCTAGCTAAAGGCGCGGATATTTTAATAACTGAGTCTTCTTTACCTGCGGGGAAAATAAATAACAAATGGCCGCATCTTAATCCGGAACAAGCGGCCAGGTTAGCTAAAATTGCAAAAGTTAAGAAATTATTCCTGGCTCATTTTGATGCCAGTATTTATTTTGATATGGGGGATAGGATGGATGCGGCAATGGTTGCTCGAGAAATATTTAGAAATACATTGGTAGCAGTTGACGGATTAACTATAAATTTATAAAATGCGGAAAGTAAAAGTAGGCATAATTGGAACCGGAAATATCGGTACAGATCTTTTAATTAAAATACAAAGATCGAAGTTTTTAGAATGTGGTATTTTTGTTGGAAGAAATGCTGATTCTGAAGGGATAAGAAGGGCTGAATTAATGGGGATTAATACTTCTTGTGAATCTATTGAAGCCATTTCAAAAAATCCAGGCTTGTGTGAAATTGTTTTTGATGCTACTTCTGCAAGTGTGCATTTAAAAAATGCCCCGATTTTGAAGAAATTGAAAAAATACACTATTGATTTAACTCCTTCAAGGATTGGGAAAATGTGCGTGCCGGCGATTAATATGAAAGAATGCCTTGATGTTAGCAATATTAATTTAGTCACCTGCGGAGGACAGGCGGCAATTCCAATTATGGTTGCGATTATGAAAGTTCACCCGGATACTGAATATATTGAGCTAGTATCTAGCATTGCTTCAAAATCAGCAGGTTCTGGAACAAGATTGAATATTGATGAGTTTACGCAGACAACTATAGACGCGATAGAGAGTTTTACGAAAGTTAAAAAGGCAAAAGCAATTATTATTCTTAATCCTGCTGAACCTCCGGTATTAATGCACAATACTATTTATGCAAATATTAAAAAACCGAATCTAGCGAGATTAAAAAGGGAAGTTAATAAAACTGCGAATGTGATTAAAAAATATGTTCCGGGATATAAAATTACTCTGGGGCCTGTATTTGAGAATGATAGAGTGACAACTATGATCGAAGTTATTGGCTTGGGTGATTATCTGCCCAAGTATTCAGGAAATCTTGATATTATTACTTGCGCTGCTGTTAATATGGCCGAGGAATACGCTAAGCGGAAACTATTATCAAAAACTATGAATAATTAGAATACTATGAGTGAAATAATATTTTTTGATTCAACTTTACGCGATGGTTCCCATGCAATAGGCCATCAATTAAGCGCTGGCAATATTAAAGAATATTGCAGGCAAATAGATGATGCCGGTTTGTATACTACTATTGTTGGCCATGGCAATGGACTGGGAGCCTCATCGCTGCAGGTTGGGCTTTCAGCCATAACTGATAAGGATATGCTTAAATGTGCTCGCAAAGAACTTAAAAAAACTAAATTAGGCGTATTTTTAATTCCGGGTTTTGGGACTATAAATGATGATATTAATCCGGCTATAGATGTTGGAGTTGATTTATTTTGCGTAGCTACCCATTGCACAGAAGCAGATGTTACAAGACAGCATATAGAATATTTGAGAAAGAAAAATAAAGAAACTTATGGCGTATTAATGATGTATCATATGACGTCAAAAGAAAAACTAGTTGAAGAAGCTTTAAAAATGCAAAGCTATGGCGCGCAGGGCGTAATTATTATGGATTCTGCGGGCGCTTCAACTCCAGAAATGGTTTCTGACACAGTTTCGTATCTTTCCCAAAATATTGAAATCAAGCTTGGATTTCATGCCCATAATAATCTTGGTCTTGCTGTAGCAAATTCATTAATTGCTATCCAAAACGGAGTTTTAATTATAGATGGGACTTTACGCGGATTTGGTGCGGGAGCGGGGAATTGTCAATTAGAGGTATTGATTGGGCTTTTGTTAAAGATAGGGATTTCTACTAATCTTGATCTCTATAGAATGATGGATGTAAGCGATAATATTGTTGCAAAAATAATGAAAAAACCGCAGGAAATTTCTTCAATTTCTTTAATAAGCGGTATTGCCGGAGTATTCTCAGGATTTGCTAATCACGTAAAACAAGCAGCAGAGAGATTTAAGGTTGATCCAAGGGACATTTTTATGGAATTGGGTAAGCGTAAGATGGTTGCCGGACAAGAGGATTTTATTGTTGATGTAGCGATGTATTTGGCCAGCAAAAAAGGCTCAGAGAAAGAAAGTTATGATATTGAATCTTTGCTCTAGCTTTACGGAGGTATTTTATGAGAGTTGCTGATTTCATTTTTAAGTTTTTATCTGATAGGGGAGTTGAGACTATATATATGGTTTCTGGCGGGCAAGCGATGTTTTTGGTTGATGCCGTTTATCAAAACAAAAAGCTTAAGGCAATATGCACACATCATGAGCAGTCAGCTGGGATGTCTGCAGATGCATACGGTAGATTAACCGGTAAGTTAGGTGTTGCTTTGGTTACTGCTGGTCCAGGTGCAGTAAATATTACTAATGGCGTAGTTGGGGGCTGGACTGATTCTGCCCCAATGATGGTTATCTCAGGACAATCTAGTTTGTCCTGTGTCCGGTATCAGCAGGAACATCCTATTCGACAATTTGGTATTCAAGGTATTAACATTAAGCCGTTAGTGGAAGACGTAACTAAATATTTTGTTACAATAGATGATCCGGCAAAGATTCTTTTCTATATGAGCAAAGCTTATTATTTAGCTTTAAATGGCAGGCCTGGGCCAGTATGGATTGATGTTCCTCTTGATGTGCAAAAAATGGAGGTTCCTGCCGGATTGTTAGAAGAATACCAGCCTCCTCTAGAAAAAACAAATAATGATATTTTAAATAAAGAAGTTGAGGAACTATTGGTAATGCTCTCTAAGGCGAAACGGCCAGTTATATTAGCTGGGCAAGGAGTAAGGTTATCCCATGCACTTAATGATTTTTTAAACGTTGTTGACAGATTAAAAATCCCTGTTTTAACATCAAGGTTGGGTATTGATTTAATAAACAGTGATAACCAACTGTATGTTGGCCGGCCAGGTAATTATGGGGAAAGAGCAGCAAATTTTGCAATTCAAAATTCAGATTTGATTATCTCGATGGGCTGCCGGCTGGCTTCAGCGTTAGTTGGACATGATGCTAAAAATTTTGGAAAATATGCGAAAAAAGTAGTTGTGGATATTGATAAGGAAGAGCTGGAAAAACCGGGGTTTAAAATAGATTTAAAAATTAATTTTGATCTAAAAAGAGTTTTGCTTGAAATTCTTAAAACGTTAGATAAAGAAAATATTTTAAAATATAAGAATTGGGTTGATCAGTGTAATCATTGGAAATTAACTTATCCGGTAGTTTTGGATAGCTATAAACATGAGAAACCCGTAAATTCGTATTATTTTACGGATAAACTTTCTGATTATGCCACTAAAGATGATGTGGTTATTGTGGATACCGGCACTTGTTTTCATGTTGCTTGTCAGACTTGGAAGATAAAAAAAGGCCAGAGATTTCTTACTACTGGCGGGTTGTCTTCTATGGGGTACTGGGCAGCTTCCATAGGTGGTTGCATAGCTAATAATCGGAAAAGAACAGTGGTTATCACAGGAGATGGAAGCCTGCAAATGAATATTCAGGAGCTGGCTGTGATCAAGCATAATAACTTACCAATTAAAATTGTTATTTTTAATAATAATGGCTATTTGCTTATTCGCCATACCCAGAAGAATTTTATGGCAGGCAGGTTGTTGGGGGAAGGGCCGGATACAGGAGTATGGTGTCCGGATTCACTGAAAGTTGCTCAGGCATATGGAATAAAGGGGGTAAGGATTAATACAGTTTCAGAGGTAGGGCCTAAAATTAAAGAAGTTATGGAATATAAGGGGCCGGTTATATGTGATGTAATGACTCCGGAGTGGCAGCTGATCATACCTAGGATTTCTTCTGAGAGGATGCCGGATGGAACTTTAGTAGCTAAACCTTATGAAGATATGTATCCTTTCTTATCGCGTAATGAGCTTAACAGAGAGATGATCGCTAAAACAGAAAAGGATTAATGCAGAGCGTAATTAAAGAAGATTTAAATTTTATTGTTTCGGCAAAACTGCCTTGGGGTAAGTTGCAAGGCAAAAAAGTTCTTATTACCGGGGGCAGTGGATTTTTGCCTGCCTACATGGCTGAGACAATCCTCTTTTTAAACGATCATCATTTTAAAAAAAGAGCCAAAGTTTATATTCTTGGGCGCAGTAAGGATCGGGTTTTGAGTAGATTCAGTGATTATGGAAAAAGGGGGGATTTGCAGTATATTGTTCAGGATGTGTGCATTCCTTTTAAATCGAAGGAAAAATTTGATTTTATAATTCATGCAGCCAGCCAGGCAAGCCCTAAATATTTTGGCAAGGATCCTGTAGGGACATTGTCTGCCAATGTTCTGGGGACTTATAACCTGCTTGAGCTTGCCAAGAAACAAAAAGTGAAAGGTTTCTTATTTTTTAGTAGCGGAGAGGTGTATGGAGAGGTTAATAATAAACAAATACCCGTTAAAGAGGATTTTTATGGTTGTGTTGATCCCATTAATGTTAGGTCTTGTTATGCTGAAAGTAAAAGAATGGGAGAGACTATGTGTGTAAGCTGGTTGCATCAGTATGGCGTACCGGTAAAAATTGTTCGGCCGTTTCATACTTATGGCCCAGGAATGCGCTTAGATGATGGCAGGGTATTTGCTGATTTTGTTGCTGATATTGTGTTTGGCAGGAATATAGAGATGAAAAGTGACGGCAGCGCAATACGGGCTTTTTGTTATCTTGCTGATGCAACGGTTGGATTTTTTACGGTGTTACTTAAGGGTGAAAATGGGCAAGCATATAATGTCGGCAATGAAGATGCAGAAATTAGTATTATAAATCTTGCGCGTTTACTTGCAGGTTTGTTTCCGGAAAAGAAATTGAGAGTAGAAGTAGATATGCAATATAAGAAGGCGGGATATATTAAAAGTTCCATTATTCGGAATTCTCCGGATACGCATAAATTGCGCAGCCTCGGCTGGGAACCACACTATTTACTTAAAAGCGGTTTTAAGCGTTCTATAGAAAGTTTTTATGAATAAGATTGCAAGGAAAAAAATACTTAATAATGTTAAAGAGTTTTATCGGGCAAAAGAAAAAGAAAGTTTTATCCCTGGCAAAACTTTTATCCATTACGGGGGAAGGGTTTTTGACGAAAAAGAACTAGTCAGCTTGGTTGATTCGTCTCTTGATTTTTGGTTAACAGCGGGTAGGTATGCACAAGAATTTGAAAAAAAATTAGCAGAGTTTTTAGGATTAAAATACTGTTTATTAACTAATTCCGGTTCTTCTGCGAATCTTTTGGCTATTTCAGCATTGACATCTCCATTGTTAAAAGAAAGAGCATTGCGTCCGGGCGATGAAGTTATAACGACTGTTTGTGGTTTTCCTACAACGCTTAATCCGATTATACAGAATCAACTGATTCCGGTTATTATTGACGTGAAACTTGGCACGTATAATATTAACGCCGAAAAAATTGAGAAAGTAATAACTAGCAAAACTAAAGCAATTTTTGTCGCCCATACTTTGGGTAATCCCGTAGATATTGGTTTAATTTCAAAAATAGCCAAGAAATATAATCTTTGGTTTATTGAAGATAATTGTGATGCTTTGGGGTCAAAATATGATAATAAGTATACCGGTAAATTCGGACATATTTCAACCTGCAGTTTTTATCCGCCACACCATATTACAATGGGTGAAGGGGGCGCGGTTTTAACAAATGATTCCCTCCTAAAAAGAATAATATTATCTTTTCGTGACTGGGGCAGGGATTGTTGGTGTGGATCGGGACACGATAATTCATGTAACAGGAGATTTGTCCAGAAATTTGGTGATTTACCTGCTGGCTATGATCATAAGTACGTGTATTCACATATTGGCTATAATTTAAAAGTTACCGATATGCAGGCTGCTATAGGATGTGCGCAATTAAAAAAATTGCCCAAATTCATTGAAGCAAGAAAAAAGAACTTTAAATTCCTCTATAAAGTTTTTGAAAAATATGAGGATTATTTTATACTTCCGCAGCCAGAAAAAAGATCTGATCCAAGTTGGTTCGGTTTTCCTGTTTTAGTAAAAGACAATGCTGCATTTAGAAGGGCAGATATAGTTAATTATCTGGAAAGCCATAAAATTGCTACAAGAATGTTATTTGGTGGGAATTTATTAAAGCAGCCTGCTTATAAAGATATAAAATATAGGCTTGAAGGAAATTTAATTAATACTGATTTAGTTATGAATAATTTATTTTGGATAGGTGTTTATCCGGGTTTAACTAAGCCGATGCTGGTGTATATAAAGAATACTGTGAGCAGCTTCTTTAGGAATAGGATAAAATTATGAAATTGAGCATAATCATCACATGTTTCAACGAAGAGTCTACGATTCAGAAGGTTATTGAAGAAGCTAAGCAGGTAAATTTAGATAAAGAGATCATTGTCATTGATAATTGTTCTACGGATGGTACTAGGGAAATTTTAGAATCACATAGGAGTGATAATTCTTTGAGAATTATAATTCACTCAAAGAATCTAGGCGCGGGATATTCTATCCGCGAAGGGATAGATCTAGCTAAGGGGGATTATTTTTTTGGTCCTGGAGCTGATCTTGAATATAAAATGAATGATGTCTATGAAATGGTAAAAAAACTAGAGAACGAAAATTTCGACGCTGTATTTGGGTCGCGTTTATCTCATAGCGCGTACTGTTCTTTGAATAAATATTCTCTTATTAAGGAACGGCCATATTGGCTGGGGACTATCATCGCAACTTTCTTAATAAATTTATTTTATTCAAGAAAGCTTACAGATATAATTGCTACAAAATTAATAAAAATATCTGTTTTGAGGAAGTTAAACTGTAGGATCTGTAATGAGGCTTCCGAGTTTGAATTAGTTAGCAGGCTATGTAAAAAAGGATATAAGATTGGAGAAGTCCCGGTATTTTATCAACCACGAACTCACAAAGAGGGTAAGACAATCAAAGCTATTCATATGATACCCGCTCTTATAGCAATTTTTAAAATTAAATTTTTTGAAGATAAATAATTTTATTATATGAGAAAAATATTTTTAGTTCTATCTTTGGTTATTATATTTTTGGTTACTTTCTATTTTTTTGGGCTTTCTCCAAAATATACCGTGCCAATCCTAATGTATCATAATATTGGACATGAAGCTGGCAGCTTTTATGTCAGCCCTGAAAATTTTGCCAAGCAAATGGAATATATTAAGAAGCACGGCTATGAGGTGATAACTTTAGATGAATTGGTCGAGAGTACAAAAGATAAGAAACCTCTTAAGAGGAACAAGGTGGTTATTACTTTTGATGATGGTTATAAGGATAATTTTGAATATGCGTACCCGATTTTAAAAAAATATGGCTTTCCAGCTACGATATTTATAATAACGGATTTTGCAGGTAAATCTTTTGAAAACGGAAAAGAGTTTTTAAGCTGGGACCAAATTATCTTGATGTCTAGAGATAGGATTTCTCTCGGCTCGCACACTAAGACACATCTTAATCTTGGGCAGCCGATAGATGAAAAGGCGGCATTAGAAGAAATAACCGGTTCAAAACGGGCAATTGAGCAGCAAATCAATATGCCGGTTAATTATTTTTGTTATCCCAGCGGCGCATTTTGCCAGGCATCAAAAAAAATGGTTATGGATGCAGGTTATAAGGGGGCAGTTACCACTAATCGTGGAGAAGATCGTTTTAACCGGAATATTTTTGAGCTTAAGCGTATCAAAGTAACCAATTCCGATACAGTTAAGCCCCTTAGCTTTCAGGTTAAGCTTTCAGGGTATTATAATATTTTAAGGCAGGAAAAGAAACCATACTAAGGAGATTTTAGAGTGCAAAAATTTATTCAGGCAATGGAAAAAATTAATTACTGGTCAATTATCCTGCTGCCGTTTTCGGTTGCGATTTCTCCAGGGGTTTCTAGTATTGTTATTAGCTTTATGGGGGTCTCATTTTTAATTGAAAAGCTGATAAAAAAAGAAAAGCTGGTTATTGTTTCTTTGCCGGTTATTATTTTTGGTATTTTTATGGCGATCGGCGCAGTTTCTTTTTTTAATTCAGTCGATGCCGGTGATAGCCTGAAAGGAATGTTTAAGCTGCTGAAATTCTTCATGATTTTTCTTATTTGCAGCCAGAATATTAAAGGTCGGAAACATTTTGAGAAAATAGCAATTTCGACAGCTTGCGCTATTTCGCTTATTGGCCTTGATGCTCTTTGGCAATTATATTCGGGAAGAGATTTTATCCGTGGTAACAGCTTGCAAGGGGCTATTGGATTAGCGCGCGCAACAGCGTCTTTCCCGGGATGTAATGCGATGGGTATATATCTTACAGCTTTAACTCCGCTTATTGCCGGCTTGGCTTTATTTTCTTCGCAAGTAAAGAATAAAATATTTTTTTCTCTGGCTGCGCTAATTGGAAGCGTGGGAGTTTACCTTTCTTTATCACGCGGGGCGGGGCTAGGCCTTTTTGTAGGTATAATTTTTCTGTGTATAGTTAAGAAAAGCAAACTTATAATTGCCAGCCTTGTTTTATTATTGGTAGCTTATTCTTTTGTGATGCCTAAGAATATTAAGGAATGGGCTAAGAGTGTTAACTTCAATCCGATGATCCTGTTGACCTGTCAGACCAGAATAAGTATTTATCAAAATACAATGAATATGATTAGTCAGCATCCGTTTATTGGTGTCGGGGTCAATACTTTTTCTAAAAATTATGGTAAATATAAAAGGGCTGATGTTGAGGCTGTAACTAAGACCCCGGATACTATTTATGCACATAACAGCTTTTTGCAGATGGCCGGAGAAATGGGGCTGCTTGGTTTAGGGGTGTTTTTAGTCTTTTTATTTTTTGTTTTCAAATCTGCCTGGCAGGGCTTTAAGAAAAATACCGACCCATTCTTAAAAGCTTTTTCTATATCTGTGTTTGCGTCAATTTTTGCCTATTTAATTAACGGCCTTACTGAAACAAGTTTATATCATTCGCGCCTGGTAATTATTTTTTGGTTTTTAATCGGTTTAGGTTTGGCTTTGGGGAAAATTTCAAATAGAAACCTGGAAATTTAAAATGAGGGCTTTTAAATATGCTTTCGGTTATTGTTCCGGTTTATAATGAAGTTAAAAATATTGCCCGAGTAATTGAGAAGATTAATGCGGTGGCAATTGATAAAGAAATTATTGTTGTCGATGATAATTCTAATGATGGGACAGACAAGGTCTTGAGGGGGTTAAGTTACCCCAATTTAAAGATAGTTTACCATTCCAGCAATCGTGGTAAAGGTGGAGCTATTTTGACCGGCCTGTCTCAGGCAGATGGTGAGTATGTTATTGTTGAGGATGCTGATTTTGAGTATGACTCCGGAGATTATTTCAAGCTTTTTGATGCTATGCAAAAAGGACAAGGGGATGTAATTTTGGGCGCGCGTTTTACGGATGGTTACTGCGGAAGATTTCTTCACAAAGCAGGGAATCGTTTTTTGACAGGATTATTGAATATGTTATTTGGTGTTAAGTTAAATGACTCCCTTACTTGCTATAAGCTTATGCGCAGAGCTGATCTTAATAATTTAGCGCTTGTTTCTAACGGTTTTGATATCGAAATTGAGATATTGGCTAAAGCAATTAAGAAGGGGATGCGTATAGCAGAAGTTCCGGTATCATATAATCCGCGTGCTTATTCTGAAGGAAAGAAGATAAGGATAAGTGATGGATTGTGGGCGGCAATCAGGATTATTAGATTTCGATTTTTTTAATGCTGAAACCATTTAAAAATATATTAGTGATTCGTAGCGACAGGTTTGGTGAATTTTTGTTGAATATTCCGGCAATCCGGGCGCTAAAAGAAACGTATCCGCAGGCAAGGATCACTTTGGCGGTTGGTGCTGGAGTTTATGAGTTAGCCGGTTTGGTTGATTGTGTTGATAAAGTATTAGTTTGGGATAATAAGTTTCGTCGTAATTTACGCCGGCAAAAGTTTGATGCTTGTGTTGTTTTAAATCCCACTAAAGAGGCGCATTGGGCTGCTTTTTGGACGGGAATTCCGGTGAAGGTTGGTTATGATCGAAAATGGGGATTTTTACTTACGCATAAAATAAAAGATACTAAGTATCTGGGTAATCGGCACGAGGTGGATTGTAATTTGGAGTTGGCGGGGTTAGTTGGAGCAAAGACACAAAATAAATCGATTTCAATCAAGGTTGGCCAAAATTATCCTTTTGCGTTTGCTGGGCAGAAAGTTATAGCTATTCATCCGTTTACCAGTGATCCGGTTAAACAGTGGCCGAGGGATAGATTTCAGCAATTAGCAAAACGTTTATCCGATGAATTAAAAATTAAAGTGTTAATCGTTGGAAAAGAAATAGATATGGGTGAGGGGGAGTGTGGAGCGGAGTTTGATAGCTTAGGGGGTAATATAACTAACCTGGTTAACAAGACTTCACTTGTTGAATTAGCAGGATTGCTTAGGCATTGCAGCTTGTTGATTTCCGGGGATAGCGGGCCGATGCATTTAGCCTCATCTGTGGGGACTCCGGTTGTGGCATTATTTAGAAATGATCTACCGGGTAAAACTGCGCAGCGTTGGGGGCCGTGGGGAGAAGGGCATACAGTGATTGCAAAGAGTAAACTAGAAGATATAAGTGTGGATGAAGTGCTTAATAAGGTTAAAGATATGAAGAATAGGTTTGATTATTTGTTGAGGAAAATATGACATATGCGGTTATTTTAGCAGGCGGGGTAGGAAGCAGGTTCTGGCCGTTTTCGCGGGAACTAGAGCCAAAGCAGTTTATGAAAATCATTGGTGAGGCAAGCCTGCTTGAGGCAACTGTTGCCCGTTTAAAAGGTTTAGTCGAGGCGCGGCGAACTTATATTATTACCAATAATATTTATTTTTATGAAGTTAAAGCGCAGATCGCTAAATTTGGAATTCCTGATGAAAATATAATCTTAGAGCCAAAAGGCAAAAATACCGCACCGGCAGTCGGCCTTTGTGCAAAGTTGATTAGTAAGATTGATAAAGATGCTGTTCTTTTAGTTCTGCCTGCGGATCACTACATTAAGAATGCCGGTGATTTTAAGCGGACGCTAAAGAAGGCGGTTGCTTGCGCTCGGGAAAACTTTTTGGTTACAATCGGAGTTAAGCCGGTTGCTGCGTCTACAGGTTATGGATATATTAAGATAGAAGGTGTTAAAGGTAGAAAAAAAACCTATTTACCCGTGGATAAATTTTTAGAAAAACCGGATTTAAGCAAAGCAAAAAAATATCTTAAGGATAAGAATTTTTATTGGAACAGCGGGATGTTTATCTGGAAGGCTTCAGTTTTCTTGGATGAAGTTAAAAGATACCTACCTAAGTTACATGCTAATCTTGAGTTGATTAATTCAATAAATGATGTCTCTGGAGTCTGGCCGAAGATTGAGGCAATTTCGGTTGATTATGGAGTTATGGAGCATTCTAAACGGATTGCGCTTATTCCCGCTTCTTTTTATTGGACGGATTTGGGCAGTTGGGATGCGCTGGCGGAAATTTTCCCAAAGGATAAGAAGGGCAATATTTCTAATGGAGACGCCTTACATTTTGATAGTCAGGGGATATCTGTATTTACTCGCGGCAGCCGGCTGGTTTCGACGATCGGCATTAATGATGTAGTGATTGCGGATACGCCGGATGCTTTGTTAGTTTGCGATAAAAATCGAACTCAGGATGTGAAACAGCTGGTTGAAAAATTAAAATTACTTAAGCGTAAAGAGCATCATGTACATTTGACTGAGCGCAGGCCTTGGGGGTCGTTTACGATTCTGCAGGAGGGCCTGGGGTTTAAAATTAAGCTTATTGAAATTGCGCCAAGTAAGCGGTTGAGTTTGCAAAGGCATAAAAGCCGCGCTGAGCATTGGGTGGTGGTTTCAGGTGTGGCCCGGGTAACTAGCGCAGGCAAGGTCTCTTTGGTGCGTAGTAATGAGAGTATTTATATTCCTCAAAGGGTAAAACATCGCTTAGAGAATTGCACTAGAAAGCCGGTAAGAATTGTGGAAGTGCAGACTGGTAGTTATGTTGGGGAAGATGATATTGAAAGATTTGAGGACGATTTTAAGCGATGAAAAAAATTTTAATTATTAATCCTTTTGGCATTGGGGATATTTTGTTTACTACTCCGGTGATAAAAGCGCTTAAGCGGCAGGATCCAGCAAGTTTTATTGGTTACTGGTCAAACTTTCGGGTTAAGCCTGTTTTGGAAAATAACCTTCAAATAAATAAGATTTTTACCGGCTCGCGCGGAGATTTAAAAAAGATTTATCAGGAATCGTTTTTTAAGGGCGTATGGATCTTCTTTGGGTTAATCTGGGAGATAAAAAAAGAGCGTTTTGATATTTGCCTTGATTTTTCACTCGATCACCGTTATAGTTTATTTGCAAAATTAATTGGTATTAAAAAGCGCATTGGATTTAATTATAAAGAAAGAGGCAGGTTTCTTACTGACCGCGTTGATATAGATGGTTATTCTGGCAAACACGCGGTGGAATATTATTTAGAGCTATTAAAGTTTTTAGATGTTCCGGTTATTGATAAAAATTTATATTTACCGGTATCGGCACTGAGTGAATTAAAGGCCAAAGACTTACTTGCTGCATCGGGAATTGAAGAAAAAGATTTAATAATTGGCATTGTTCCGGGGGCAGGCGGGAGCTGGGGCAAGGATGCTGCTTTTAAGCATTGGCCGGCATTAAAATTTGCTCAGACAGCAGATAGGTTAGCAGAAAAATTTAATGCTAAAGTAGTTTTGCTGGGAGATGAATCAGAGCGCAAAATTGCTGAGGTAATTTTACATGCTATGCGCAATAAGCCGATAGATTTGACGGGTAAAACCGGGTTAGAGGTTCTGCCGGCAGTAATTAAAAATTTTAATTTAGTCATTACTAATGACGGCGGGCCCATGCATATGGCAGTGGCTTTGGGGGTCAAGTCAGTTTCAGTATTTGGGCCGGTGAGTGAAATAGTTTATGGGCCGTTTCCTTATAGCCAGCAACATTTAGCTTTAAAATGGGATATGCCTTGCCGGCCGTGTTATAATAATTTCCGGCTGGAGGTTTGTGATAGGGATAGAGAATGTTTAAAACAAGTTAGTGTTGATCTAGTTTTTGATGCGGCGGTTAAACTTTTAAGTTAAGAGGCTTTAATGAAGATATCAGCATTAGATTTAAAAAAACAGATTGTACCAATCCGTCAGGAATTAGATAGGGCGATAAAAGAGGTAATTGATAATACTAGTTTTGTTTTAGGCGATGGAGTTAGGAGATTCGAAGAGAATGCGGCAAAATATTGTAATGCAAAATATGCAATCGGAGTCTCGAATGGAACTGATGCTATCGAGCTTGCTTTGCTTGCGCTTGGGATTAAACCCGGCGATGGGGTAATTTGCCCGAGTTTTACTTATTATGCAACCGCTGGGGCAATAGCTAATCTTGGGGCGCGTCCTGTATTTGCGGATGTTGATGGCGATACTTATAATATCTCTTTAGAGAGTATCGGGGAAATTTTAGCTAGAAAAAAATTTAAAATTAAAGCGGTTGTTCCAGTCCACCTTTATGGCCAATGCGCGGATCTGGACGGAATTTTGAAACTTGCGCGCAAGTATAAAATAAAAGTAGTCGAAGATACGGCCCAGGCTTTTGGAGCTGAATATAAAGGCAGGAAAGCCGGGACGATCGGTGATTGCGGTTCGGTAAGTTTTTATCCCGGGAAAAATTTGGGGGCATTTGGGGATGCCGGGTTAATTTTGACCAACGATGAAGCCATTGCAAATAAAATAAGAATTCTCCGTAATCAGGGCAATGAAAATAAATATTATCATTTAGTTCTAGGCCGCAATAATCGCCTGGATACAATTCAGGCAGTGGTGTTGGATGTTAAACTAAGATATTTGGATGAATGGAATAAGCGAAGGCAGGAGGTTGCGCAACATTATAACCGTTCTTTAGCCAATTTGGATATTAAAACTCCGTTTGTGCCGGACTATACTACGCATATTTATCATCAGTATGTTCTAAGGACTAAATTTCCCAATAATAAGTTTATGGATTATTTGCAAAGTAAAGGAATTGATTCGCGGGTGTTTTATCCGGTTCCTTTGCATTTACAAAAATGTTTTAAATATCTGGGATACAAGCGGGGAGATTTTCCGGAAGCAGAAAAAGCGGCCAGGCAGGTATTTACTTTACCTGTCTACCCTGAATTAACCGGAGAGGAAAAAGATTATATTATTCAATCTTTAAAGGAGTTTATCAATGGCTAAATTGTCGGTTGTGATTTTAACTAAGAATGAAGAGTCTTGTATTGCTGCCTGCCTGGAATCGGTAAGGTGGGCGGATGAAATTATCGTAGTTGATGATGAAAGTACGGATAAGACAATTGAGATCCTTAAGAAATATAATTGTAAAGTTTTCTTTAGAAAAATGGATATTGAGGGGAAGCACAGGAATTGGGCTTACGCTCAGGCAAAAAATCCGTGGGTTCTAAGCCTTGATGCGGATGAGACAGTCACGCCGGAATTAAAAATTGAAATTGAGCAGTCGATTCAGTCGACAGGTTTTGCGGCATACGATATTCCATTGCGCAATTTTATTAGTAATTATTGGGTCAGGTACGGTGGATGGTATCCGGCATCAAAGGTGCGCTTGTTTCAAAAGGATAAATTTAAATATGAAGAGGCGGAGGTGCATCCCCGGGCTTTTATTGACGGCGCATGCGGGCACTTGAAAGCTGATATTATTCACCGGGGTTATCCTGATTTGGAGCATTTTTTAAATAGCGTTAATCGTCAGTCGACACTGGAAGCAGTAAAATGGGTAAAGACTGGTAGAAAAATGACGCTGCTTTGGGCTACTTGGAGAGCAGTAGATAGATTTTTCAGAAGATATATCAGTAAGAAGGCTTACAAAGATGGCATGTATGGGTTTGTTATTGCTTTTTTTGATACGCTGTATCAGATGTTAAGTTATTTGAAGTTTAGAGAAATGAAAAATAAAAAAAATACCCAAGACAGGACCTGTTAATTTAATATTAATATGAAAGCAGTATTTTTAGATAGAGATGGAGTTATTAATAAATATCCTGGTGACAGGCTTTATGTAACTTCGCTTAAAAAGTTCAGGTTCTTGCCTCGGGCAAAGAAAGCAATTGCCTTGCTGAATAGCAAGGGGTTTAAAATATTTGTGGCATCGAATCAGGCGGGGGTAGGTAAGGGGACATATAGCCAGAAAACATTAGATGCCATAACTGCCAAAATGCTTCTTGAGATCAAACAGTCAGGCGGGAGAATTGATAAGGTTTATTATTGTACACATCGTAAAGAAGCTCTTTGCGCATGCCGTAAGCCCAAGCCGGGATTGCTTAAGCTAGCTGCTAAAGAATTTAAGTTTAGTTTAAAAAATGCCTATTTTATCGGCGATACTATTCGTGATGTGCTTACCGCGCAGGCTGCAGGCTGCAGGCCTATTCTAGTTTTGGCGGGTAAAGAAAAATTAAAAAATCAAGATACTTGGGAAGCTAAGCCGGATTTTGTATTTAAAGACCTTTTTGCGGCAGCTAAATTTTTAATTAAATAAACTATGAAAGTATTAATTACTTATGCTTCCGCAGGCGCCGGGCATCGCCGGGCGGCAGAGGCAGTATACGGTTATTTAAAAGAAAATCGTAAGGATTTAAACCTTGTATTAGTTGATATCCTGCCTTTTATTAATCCGCTTTTACGTTTTTGTTATAATTCCGGTTATCCGTTTTTGGTGCATTACGCTGTTTGGCTATGGGGTTTTTTCTTCTGGCTGACTGAATTTAAATTGACGCGATGGATTAGCCGAAAATGTTCAATTGTTTCAAATTATCTCGGCTGCCGTAAATTCGTCAAGTACTTGATTAACGAAGAATTCGATTTTATCATTTCTACGCATTTTCTTAATTCCGAGCTGGCTGCTAATTTAAAATTAAAAAATAAAATTAGATCCAAGTTAATTACTGTGGTTACTGATTTTGGTGTGCATCCATTTTGGGTTTCAAACGGTACTGATCTTTATATTGCCGGGTCAGGATTAACTAAAGAAAAATTACTAGAGATGGGTGTTGCTGAACAAGCAATTCAAGTTTCCGGCATACCGGTTAGTTCAAGCTTTACCAGGGTACAAAATAAAGCAGAGTTGTTAGTTAAATTTGGAATGGATGCAGATAAGTTTACAGTGCTGTTAATGACCGGTTCTTTTGGTTCCGGTCCGCTTGAAAAAATTGCCGAGAGCCTCTGTAATGATGTGCAGGTACTGGTGGTTTGCGCTAAGAATAAGAAGCTTTTTAACCGTTTAAAGATGAGAAATTTTAATAATGTGAAAGTTTTTGGATTTATAAATAATTCCGAAGAGCTGATGGCGATTTCTGATGTTATAATTACTAAGCCCGGTGGTTTAAGTATCGCCGAACTGCTTAATATGAGGTTATTGCCGATATTTATATCGGCTATACCGGGCCAAGAGCAAAAAAATGTGGAAATTTTGGCTCGTTACGGCGTGGGATGTATCGGAAGAAATATTAATCAAATAAAAGATTTGGTTGTCCAGTTAAAAAATAATCCTCAGAAACTTCAAAGCCTTAAAGGTAGTATTGCTCAAGCTACTAAGCCGTCTGCTTGTCAGGAGATAGCTAATGTTATACGCTAAAGTTGTATTGGGCCTGCCGATTGATGGGCCATTTGACTACCTTGTTCCTTTAGATTTAGAAAATAAGATTTTAGCCGGTTCAAGGGTATGGGTAAATTTCCGCAACAAAAAAGAAGTTGCCTACGTAGTGGAATTAAACAATAAAACTACAATTAAAAAAATAAAAGATATCGCTTCGGTAATTGATGCTCAGCCTGTTTTGGATGAGGCGATGCTTTTGTTGACCAGGCAATTGGCAGAATATTATTGCTGTTCCTGGGGGGAGGCAATTGAAACTGCGCTTCCGGAGGAATTAAGAAGGGGGAAAATAATTGAAAATGGGAATGTTTCCAATTTTCTTGGAGAGAAAATCGTAAAACAAATAGGAGCGTTTCCAATTTTTGTGCAGGGGCAGGACCGGATGCCGGTTTATTTAAGGGAAATTAAGCAGGCGGCAGACAGTAAGCATTCGGTGATTGCTTTGTTTAGCGATATACAGGAGGCACAAAGGGCTAAGGAGTTAATTGAAAAAAGCTTAAATATTCAGGTTTTTCTTTCTTTCCGTAAACAGAAAGACGAGGCTGAGGTTTGGGAAAAGATCCGGGAGGCAGAGTATTGTGTTGTGATTGGAACACGTTCAAATATTTTTTCGCCGGTAAATAATTTAGGTTTGATTATTATTGACCAGGAAGCTGACCAGGTTTATAAACAGGAGCAGGCGCCGCATTATCACGCCAGGCAAGTTGCATTAATGCGCGCCCAAATTCAGGGTGCAAAAATTATTTTTGGTGACAGTATTCTTTCTTTGGAAAGTTTCTATTTGGCACAAAAGAATAAGCTTGAATATGAGCTCATACCGCCGAAACAGGCTTATCCTGAGGTCAAAATTATTGATTTGCGCAGGCTTCCTTATGCCGATCGAAAGAGCAAGACAATATTCTCAAAATATTTGGTCGATGCAATTTTTACGGTATTAAATGAAAAAGGCAAGGTACTGTTGTTTGTTAACCGGAAAGGCTTTGCAACTAGTGCCTCCTGCCACAATTGCGGCGTAGCTTTAAAATGCCCGCGTTGTAATATCAATTTGGTGTTTCATTTTGATGAGGATAAATTAAAATGCCATCATTGTAATTTTAAAATGGAACTTCCTAAGATTTGCCCCAGTTGTAATACCGGATATATAAAATATTCCGGTATCGGGACGGAAAAAGTGGAAAGTGAATTGGCACTAATTTTTCCTCAGGCCAAGATTAAAATAATTGACGATGCGCAGGATGACTTAAACAGCGCAGATATTTTTGTATCTACCAGTTCAATTATCAAGCATCAGGGGGCAAGCTTTGATTTAATCGGTGTTTTGGTTATTGATAATTCGCTTAATCGCCTGGATTTCCGTTCTTCAGAGAAAACTTTTGCGCTGCTTGCCGGTTTAGCCGGATTAACTGTCAAGAAAATGATTATTCAGAGTGCTAACGCCAATCACCATTGTTTTAACGCGCTAGTTAAAAATGACCCGCAGATTTTTTTAAAAGAGGAGCTAGCGCAGCGTAAGCAGCTTAATTTTGCGCCTTTTAAACATATGATCCTGATTAAAATGCGCGGAGAGAGTTTAGATAAGGTCAAAAAATTTTCTCTGGATTTATTTGAAAGATTAAGTAAAATCAAAACAGCCAGTTTAAAAGTTTTGTCGTTAAATTGCGGACAGCCGGCTAAATTACGCGGCAATTTTTATTACCAGATATTAATGCGCGCATCCAGCGCAGAGAAGGCAAGCAGCTTTTTAAAATTACATTTAAAAGAAGCCCATCTTTCAGGTATAATAGTTACTGTAGATGTGGACCCGATATAGGATTAAAAATTCGAGGTAATATGAAGATAGTATTTTTTGGCAGTGCGCATTTTGCGGTTCCGGCGCTTGGAGCTTTAATTGAGAGCCAGCATGAGATTGTTTGCGTTGTTACCCAGCCGGATAAACAAAAAGGCAGGCATCTGCAGGTTAGCGCAACAGATGTTAAGAGTACGGCTATGGCGGCTAAGTTAAAAATTTTTCAACCGGAGAATATTAAGAGCAAAGAAAGCGCAAATTTCTTAAAAAGTTTTGATGCTGATTTATTTGTAATTGTTGCCTATGGCCAAATTTTGTCGCAAGAAATTTTAGATATTCCTAAAATTATGCCGATTAATATCCATGCTTCACTTTTACCCAGTTACCGCGGGGCAGCCCCGATTAATTGGGCGATAATTAATGGAGAGAGAAAGACCGGGGTCTCAATTATGTATGTTAATCTCAAAATGGATTCCGGCCCGGTTATTTTGCAGAAAGAAATAAGAATTGCCGATAAAGATGATTCAATCATCCTTGAAGAAAAGCTGCGTAAGTTGGGCGCTGAGTTATTGATTGATGCGCTTAGGATTATTGATGCCCGGGATTATCGCCTGGAAGAACAGGATGAAGAAAAGGTGGTTTGGGCGCCGAAGTTAAAAAAAGAGGTTGGTTTGATTGATTGGGATAACCAGGCAATTAATATCCATAATCAGGTAAGAGGGCTCTTGCCTTGGCCGGGCGCATTTACTAATTACCACGGGAAATCGTTAAAAATATTTCAAACTGAAGTGTTGGCGGTATTTCCTAATCATAAGCCGCTTCCCGGTGAGGTGGTTAAGGCAGACAAGGAAGGTATTGTGGTTGCCTGCAGCCGGGGATTTTTAAAAATTAGCGAATTACAGTTAGAAGCCAGCAAGCGCATGCCTGCCCAGAATTTTATTATTGGGCATAAACTTGTTGTAGGCGATATTTTAGGAAAAAGTAGTTGCACGATTTAGCTCTTCTGCTATAATCATTTTCTATGCCAGAACTAAGGAAAGATCCAATTATAGGTAGATGGGTAATTATTTCGACTGAGCGGGCTCGCAGGCCGGATCAGTTTGCCAGCCATGTCCGTGGCTCGGAGAATCCGTCTGCCTGCCCATTTTGTGAAGGTAAAGAAGCAAATACTCCTTCTGAAATTTACGCTATTCGCCCGCGAAATTCCCAACGCAATGCTCCGGGATGGGATTTACGCGTTGTTCCCAGTATTTCCCCATTTTTAAGAGTTGAAGGAGATTTGGACCGCAGAGGCAATGGTATTTATGATGTGATGAATGGGTTAGGCGCGCATGAGGTGGTCATTGAGACTAACCAGCATATCGCTAACATGGCGGATTTAAGCGAAGAGCAGATTACCCGGGTGCTTAATTGTTATTCGGATAGAATTATTGATTTAGAAAAAGATACCCGGCTTAAATATGTTTTAGTATTTAAAAATTATGGTAAGGGTTCCGGCAGCGGAGGGATCAGGCATGCCCGTTCGCAATTAATTGCTACTCCGGTTAATCCTAAACGCGTCAAAGAAGAACTAGCAGGTTCCCTGGCTTATTATGAATATCATGAGCGATGTGTGTTTTGTGATTTGATTAAACAGGAGTTGGCGCAAAAAGAACGTATAATTTTAGATTATGATGGTTTTGTTGCTGTCAGCCCGTTTGCTGCGCGTTTTCCGTTTGAGACCTGGATCTTGCCAAAGGAACATTGCTGCGATTATACTTGTATGAACGCTGACTCCAGAAGGCATCTTGCCCGTGTACTCAAGGCTGTGCTTTTAAAATTAAAAATAGGGCTAAATGACCCGGATTATAATTATGTGATTCATACTGCACCTTTCCGCAGGCAAAAAGTTGGTTATTGGAAAAGTATTGAACAGGATTATCATTGGCACATTGAGATTATGCCGCGTTTGACTAAAGTTGCAGGTTTTGAATGGGGGACAGGTTTTTATATCTGTCCGCTTCCTCCTGAGGAGACGGCTAAATTTTTAAGAGAGGTAAAAATTTAAATGGGTGAATTAAGAAGAGATCCGGTGGTCGGGCGATGGGTGATTGTCGATACGGATCATCCTAAAAAGCCGGAAGATTTTGAATATGAGCAGTTTGTTGTGCAGGGGGGACTATGCCCCTTTTGTTATGGCAATGAATTTATGACTCCTCCTGAAATAAATTGTTTTCGCGATCCGGGTACCGGGGCAAATACTCCGGGCTGGCAGGTGCGCGTGGTAGCTAATAAATTTCCTGCTTTGCAAATCGAAGGTGAGCTTGACCGGAGGGGATTAGGCATTTATGATATGTCCAATGGTATCGGTGCACATGAAGTTTTAATTGAAAGCCCGTATCATAATAAAGATATTCCTGAGCTCTTACCTCATGAAATTGAAAATTATTTAAAGATGTGCGCTTTGCGCTGCCAGGATTTAGGCAGAGACCAGCGGTTTAAATATATAATGATCTTCCGTAATTATGGCTCAGCAGCCGGGGCGTCTTTGGAACATCCGCATACGCAATTAGTCGCTTTGCCCATGGTGCCTAAAAATGCTTTGGAAGAAATTCATGGAGCCAGGGATTATTACAATTATCGCGAGCGCTGCATATTTTGCGATATGATCCGCCAGGAGGTTAGTGACAAGGAAAGGGTAATCTTAGAGAATAAATATTTTATTTCTTTTTGCCCGTTTGTTTCAAGATTTCCTTTTGAAATTATGATTATGCCTAAACAGCATGGCGGCCGTTTCTACGGCCTTTCCGGCGAAGAGATTGTGGCGCTGGGGCAGATCCTAAAAGATACTCTAATAAAATTAAAAAAAGTATTTGTAAATTTGTCATATAATTATATAATTCATTCTGCACCTATTAATGGTGATGGAGAAGCGGAGTATTATCATTGGCATATTGAAATTATGCCCAAACTTACACAAGTTGCAGGTTTTGAGTGGGGAACTGGTTTTTACCTTGATCCGACCTCGCCTGAATTAGCCGCACGATATTTAAAAGCCGTTTAAATATAATTAACTTATTTTAACTTAAGGGGAGGAGTAACATGGCAGTTAAAGTTGGTATCAATGGTTTTGGCAGGATTGGCCGTTTAGTTGCACGTGCAATTTTAGAAAAAAATAGTAAAGATATAGAGCTGGTAGCAGTCAATGATTTAACTGATGCTAAAACCAATGCCTATCTTTTAAAATATGATTCTGTGCACGGGCGTTTTAACGGTGAGGTAAAAGCTACTGCTGATGATGTAATTTCAGTTAATGGTAAAGCGATTAAGGTTTTGAGTAAAAGAGATCCAGCTGAACTTCCTTGGAAAGATTTAGGAGTCGAGATTGTTGTGGAATCAACCGGTTTATTTACAATTAAAAAAGACGGTGTAAATAAGAAGGGCAAGGAAGTAAAAGGCGCTGAAAATCACATAACTCGCGGCGGTGCTAAAAAAGTTATTATCTCTGCTCCAGCTGAGGGTGAGGATATTACAATTGTTTTAGGGGTAAATGAAGGAAAGTATGATCCTAAGAATCATCACGTAATTTCAAATGCTTCATGTACGACTAACTGTCTTGCTCCGGTTGCCAAAGTTATTAATGATAATTGGGGTATTGTTAAAGGATTGATGACTACAACTCATTCCTATACTAATGATCAAAAGATTCAGGATATGGCGCATTCAGATTTACGCCGGGCACGCGCTGCCGCAGTTTCCATGATTCCTACATCTACCGGAGCTGCAAAAGCAATTTCATTGGTTATCCCGGAATTAAAAGGAAGGTTGGATGGTTTTGCAATCCGCGTTCCTACACCGAATGTTTCAGTTGTAGATTTAACTGTGCTGCTTTCTAAAAAAGCAACCGTTGAAGAGTTGAATGCAGCGCTTAAAGCCGCTTCAGAAGGCGCAATGAAGGGGATCCTGGGATATACTGAGGATCCGGTAGTTTCGATTGATTTCAATCATTGCTCATTAAGCTCAGTACTTGACGCTAAAATTACCAAAGTTATTCAGGATGATTTTATCAAGGTATTGGCTTGGTATGATAATGAATGGGGTTATTCAAATCGCGTAGTTGATTTGTGCGAGTATATTGTTAAAAAAGGATTATAATCAGGAGGCAGGGGAGTAGCTTAGGAGTGCTTCTTAGTTTTTAAATAAATAGGAGCGTCCCCGATTTAATTATGGCAAAATTAACTTTAAAAGATATTGATTTAAAAAATAAAATAGTGTTGGTGCGGGCGGATTTTAATGTCCCGCTTGATGCCAGCCTTAATATTACCGATGATATCCGCATTCAGGCAACTTTACCTACTCTAAAATATATTTTAGAGGAAGGCGCGAAGAAGCTGGTGATTATGAGCCATCTCGGCCGCCCAGACGGAAAGCCAGTTGCCAAATACAGCCTTAAGCCGGTTGCTTTGCGTTTAAAAGAGCTGTTAGCGCAAGATGTGTTATTCCTTAATGATTGCGTTGGCGATAATATTAAGTTCGAGATTGATAAATCAAAGGAAAGAGTTATTTTGCTGGAGAACTTGCGTTATCATGCCGAAGAAGAGGCCAATGATGCTAATTTTGCTAAAAAGCTGGCATCCTTAGCAGATGTATTTGTTAATGATGCTTTTGGCACTGCGCATCGTGCGCATGCTTCAACTGAAGGCGTAACGCATTTTTTAAAATCCGCTGCCGGTTTCTTGTTAGAGAAAGAGATTAAATATTTAGGTACAGCTGCTACTAATCCGCAAAAGCCGTTTATGGTTATTTTGGGCGGTTCAAAGGTTTCAGATAAAATTGGGTTAATTGAAAATTTGCTGCCTAAGTGCGATGCGATTATTGTCGGCGGTGGAATGGCTTACACGTTTTTAAAAGCACAAGGAAAACAGATTGGCAATTCTAAGCTTGAGAAAGATAAGCTGGATTTAGCCGCATCAATCCTTGAGCAAGCCAAAAAATTAAATAAAGAAATTTTATTGCCGGTTGATAATGTGGTGGTTGAGGCTATTGACCCTAATGCTAAAACCGAGATTGTCGGTGATAATATCCCGGATGGGAAAATTGCCGTTGATATCGGGCCTCGAACAATTGAATTGTTTGAGGAAAAGTTAAAAATTGCCAAGACTATTGTTTGGAACGGACCGTTGGGAATATTTGAGATGGATGCTTTTAGCAAGGGAACCAGCGCAGTAGCTGAGTTTATCGCTACCTTAAAAACTACTTCAATTATTGGCGGTGGAGATACTGCCGCTGCTATTGCTAAGTTTAAGTTAGAGGGTAAGATGTCACATATTTCAACTGGCGGAGGAGCAAGCTTGGAATTCCTCGAGGGTAAAATTCTTCCCGGAATTGCAGCGCTTACGGATAAATGATGAGAAAAACAATTATTGCTGGAAACTGGAAAATGTATAAGACCCTTAAAGACGGCCAGGAGTTAGCGGTTGCCTTAAAAAGAGAACTCTATAAAATAGAGAACGTGGATATTGTTATTTGTCCGGCATATCCATTGCTGGCGTATTTGGCCGATGATCTGGCGGAAAGCAATATTGCTGTCGGTGCGCAGGATGTTTACTGGCAGGATGAGGGTGCTTTTACCGGCGAGGTCTCTCCGTTAATGATAAAGGATGCAGGCTGCAAATATGTTATTGTCGGCCACTCTGAACGCCGGCAGTTTTTTGGTGAGACCAATGAAACAGTAAATAAAAAGATTAATGCCTGCTTAAAACATGGTTTAACTCCAATTATCTGTGTTGGCGAGAATTTAAAGGAGAGGGAGTCCAATAATACATTTAAGGTGATAGAGAATCATATTGAAGGCGGCTTAGCCGGTATCAGCTCTGATGACATGCTGAAGATAGTGGTTGCTTATGAACCGGTTTGGGCAATTGGTACCGGTAAGACAGCTTCTCCGGATCAGGCCCAGGAGGTGCATAAGTTTATCCGCGATTTATTAAAGAAGCTGTACGGTGAAGAAGTATCCAGTGAGATTAAGATTCAGTACGGCGGAAGCGTTAAGCCGGAAAATATTGTTGAGTTAATGGGTAAGCCGGATGTTGACGGAGCCCTGGTTGGCGGAGCAAGTTTAAAGGCGGATTCTTTTGCGCAAATAGTAGTTAAAGCCAGTGAGGTTATAAAATGATGACATTGTTGATTGTAATTCATGTGATTGCTTGTTTAATTTTAATTGCTTTAGTTTTGATTCAACGCGGCAGAGGCGCAGGATTAGTTGAAAGTTTTGCCGGGGTTGAATCGATGTTTGGAACAAAGACTAATGCTTTTTTGACCCGGACAACTACGATTATGTCGATTATTTTTTTTATAACTTGTTTAAGCCTGGCAGTGATGTCAGTTAGACAGAGTAAATCTTTAATGCTTAACGCGCGAACTTCAAGGCCTAAAGCTGTAGCTCAAACCGAAGTGCCGCCAACAGCTGAAGCATCGAAGACCGAAGCAGTTAAAACTGAACCAGTAAAGACTGAAGCGATTACCCCTCAACAGCCACCAGTAAAGTCCGAGGCTTCTCCAGCAGCTAATTTACCATCCAACACGGCCAAGCCGGATGCAACAAAAACTAAATAAAAAACTATTCTGGGTATTTGCCTTAAGCAGTGCGGTATATTTTACGCAAGGCATAGAAGGCTTGCCTTCCCAAGGGCTGTTTTATTATCTTAAAGAGACTCTGCATTTTTCTCCTGAAAAGATAATGATCTTGGGGGCATTTACTACTTTTGCCTGGCTGGTTAAGCCTTTAATCGGTTACGTCATCGATAGTTCACTAAGCAAAAGGATTTGGATATTTGTTTCTCTTGTCTTGGATATAATTTTTGTTTTATTGTTAGGTTTGCTGCAAATGCCACTGATAATTTTAGTGGCACTGCTTGCGCTTAATTCCAGTTGCGCAGCTTTCCGCGATGTGTCGGTTGACGGGATCATGTGTGTTGAAGGGAAAAAATATCAGGCAACCGGAAGAATCCAAAGTATTCAATGGATTTCAATTTTGATTGCCGGATTATTTACCGGAGTAGGCGGGGCATTTATCGCTGAGAAATGGGGTTACCGGACCGGGTTTTTGTTACTGATTCCTATCTATTTACTGGTTGCTCTGCCGGCTTATTTTTATAATGAAGAACAGACAGAAAAGAAACATTCTACTTTATTTTCGGATTTAAAAATACTTTTTAGCGATAAGAAAATATGGATTATCGGTTTATTTATATTCCTTTATAAATTTGCTCCGTCTTTTGGCACGCCTTTATTTTTTATTCAGCGCGATAGTTTCAAATGGAGCAAGATGTGGATTGGCACGCTTACTACAATCGCTACGTTGTTTGGAGTTATAGGTTCTTTATTTTATTATAAATTCAGCCAAAAAATTAATCTGAAAAAATGGCTTTATTTTTCAGTGTTTGCCGGGGCGCTGACTACCTTAAGTTATCTTTACTATACTCCGTTTTCTGCGGTAGCTTATGATGTGATCTACAGTTTTCTGGGGATGTTTATCTTTATAATGATTATGGATTTTATGGCCAGGCATTCAATTAAGGGCCTGGAGGCAACTTCATTTGCGCTTTTATGCAGTATTAACAATCTCTCAGATGTAGCCAGTAATTTGTCCGGAGCATTCCTGCTTCCGCTGGTTGGCTTGAAATGGCTGATTGTTTTATCCGCATTAACCAGCTTTCTTTGCTTGTTCCTGATTAATAAAATTGAATAGATATTGACGCAACTGCTTGCCTTGTTTTTCCGTACCAAGCGTCCATGCGAGAACCAAGACCCGTTTAAATAAATTTATATTGCCAATTGGGCAAGTATTTAATATAATACTAGAATGATGGAAGCGCTTAAACCTTATATACTTAGCTTCATTCCGCTTTTTGTGGCTGTGGATGCGATAGCCAATATTCCTATTTTTTTATCTCTGGTTGAGCATTCTTCTAAGCCGCAAAGAAAGAAAATAATTTTAGATGCAGTTATTACTTCAACTGCAGTTGCCATAATTTTTATGGTAATCGGTAAATGGGTTTTTTCTCTCTTGGGCATAACGATACCTGATTTTCAGATTGCCGGCGGCGCGCTTTTATTTGTTATTGCGGTGCGGCTTTTGATGCCCGGCGCACAGAAAAGCAGGTTAACTAATCCCAGCGATAAGGATATCGGGGTATTTCCATTAGGTACGCCTTTAATTACCGGGCCTGCAGTATTGACTACAACGCTGATGATGATGAATAGCTTCGGCGCGCTTGCTACTTTGGTCTCCGTAGTATTGAACATGTTTTTTGTTTGGTTGACTTTAGTAAAAGCGGATGTAATTATGAGGGTAATTGGCCCTAGCGGTACCAGGGCATTTTCAAAAATAATGTATATATTACTGGCAGCAATTGCAGTTATGATGATCAGGCACGGAATAGTGGGGGCATTCTTACAATGATGCGCAAAGTATTAACATTTATTATGGCCGGAGGAAAAGGCGAACGCCTTTTACCTTTAACTAAAGATCGTACCAAGCCGGCTGTTCCTTTTGGCGGGATCTACCGGATTATTGATTTTACGTTGAGTAATTGCATTAATTCCGGGATGCGTAAGATTTATATTCTTACGCAATATAAATCTGCATCATTGCAAAGGCATATCCGTTTAGGTTGGAATTTTCTTCCTTCAGAGTTAGGGCAGTTTATCGAATTGCTTCCGGCTCAGCAGCGTATAGGTGATTCTTGGTATTTAGGCACTGCGGATGCGATTTATCAGAATCTTTATGCTCTGGAAATGGATCGTCCGGATGAAGTTTTAATTTTAGCCGGGGATCATATCTACCGGATGGATTATTATTCGATGATTGATATCCATCGCGAGCAGAACGCCGATTTGACTGTTGGAGTGGTTGAAATTGATAAATCTAAATCTAAGCATTTAGGCGTGGTTGAGGCAGACGAAGCAGGCAGGGTTACTGGTTTTCATGAGAAACCGGAAAATCCTAAAACAATTCCCGGTAAGTCGGATAAGATCTATGGTTCAATGGGCATTTATGTATTTAAGCAATCTGTTTTAATGCAGGAGTTGCTTGAAGATGCTAAAAATAATAAATCTTCGCATGATTTTGGTAAGGATATTATTCCCCAGATGTTAAAGAAGGGAATGAAGATTGTGGCTTATAATTTCCGTAAAGAAAATAAAGAAGATGAATATTGGCGGGATATCGGAACCATTGATGCTTATTATGAAGCGAATATGGAATTAATTCAGGTTAATCCGACGTTTAATCTTTATGATCAGGAATGGCCGTTAAGAACTTTTCAAGAGCAATATCCTCCGGTTAAAACTGTACACTCAGGAGATAAAGAAGAAGGAAGAGTGGGTTTAGTGCTAGACTCGATAGTTTCAGAAGGATGCGTGGTTTCCGGAGGCCGAGTCCAGCGTTCAATACTCTCGCCTAATGTCAGAATTAACAGTTTTTCTGAAGTTTATGATTCAATTCTAATGGAAAGTGTGCACGTCGGCAGGTATGCTAAAATTAAGCGGGCAATAATTGATAAGGACGTAAATATTCCGCAAGGAATGATTATTGGCTTTAATCTGGAAGAAGATAAAAAGAGGTTTTTTGTCAGTGAATCAGGGATCGTTGTAGTGGCTAAAGGCACAGAAATTAAATGATTAGAAAAGCTAAAATAAAAGATATAAAACAGATCCAGGAGTTAATTGCCGGTTTTGCTAAGCAGGATATTATGCTGCCGCGTTCATTAAACGAGCTTTATGAGAACATCCGCGATTTCTGGGTTTATGAAGATAAGGGTAAGCTGGCTGGTTGTGCTGCTTTGCATATTTCCTGGGATGATTTAGCTGAGATCAAATCTTTGGCAGTTGCTAAATTTAAGCAAAGTAAGGGCATCGGCAAAGAGTTAGTTTTAGCTTGCCTGGCTGAAGCTGAGGTTATGGGTGCAAAAAAAATATTTGTGCTGACTTACAAACCGGAGTTTTTTAAAAAGATAGGATTTAAGAGAATTAAACATGAGGACCTTCCGCATAAGATTTGGGCGGAGTGTATCAACTGCTGCAAATTCCCCAACTGCCAGGAGATTGCCCTGCTAAAAATATTGTAAAACAATCTTTTTGTGTTATAATTTCAAAGATTAATTAAAGGGAGGAGCTAATGGATTATTTATTGACTGAAGAACAAAAGATGGTTAAGGATTTAGCGCATAAGATTGCTGAGGAGAAAATTCGTCCTCAAGCTGCAAAATATGATATTAGCGAAGAGTACCCTTGGGATGTTTTAAAGGCTATGGGTGATAGCGACATGTTCGGTTTATTTATTCCTGAGGAGTACGGTGGTTTTGCCAATAGTACGATGAATTTGTGTTTAGCTACGGAAGAATTTTCCCGTGCTTGCGGTGGTATTGCGGTTTGCTATGCAGCCAGCGCTTTAGGGACAATTCCGATTGTTTTATTCGGTACCGATGAACAGAAGAAAAAGTATTTACCGGATTTAGCTAAAGGTAAAAAGGTCGGGGCATTTGCGATTACTGAGCCGGAAGCCGGATCTGATGCTTCAGGAATTAAGACTACTGCCAGAAAAGAAGGCGATTATTATATTTTAAACGGCCTAAAGCATTTTATCACTAATGGCGGAGATGCTGAAACCAACGTAGTAATTGCCATGACTGATAAAACCAAAGGGGCGCGCGGTGCTTCAGCTTTTATTGTTGAAAAAGGTACTCCTGGTTTTACCTTTGGCAAGAAGGAGGATAAGTTTGGAATTCGTGCATCCAGTACCCGTGAGTTGATTTTTACCGATTGCAAAATTCCGGCTGCAAATTTATTGGCTAAAGAAGGAATGGGTTTTATTGTTACGATGAGGACATTTGATATGTCTCGTCCAGGGGTTGCTGCCCAGGCTTTAGGTATTGCTCAGGGCGCTTTGGAATTGGCGGTAAAATATGTCCGCGAAAGAGTGCAATTTGGTAAACCGATTTCCAGTTTTCAGGGTATTCAGTGGATGTTAGCTGATATGGCCACCGAAATAGAAGCTGCGCGCGGTTTAGTTTATTCCACCGCCCGCATGGTTGATGCCGGATGTAAAGATGTATCTAAGGAATCCGCAATGGCTAAGATGTTTGCTTCAGATGTTGCGATGAAGGTTACCGTTGATGCCTTGCAGTTGTTTGGCGGATATGGTTACATGAAAGATTATCCGATTGAAAAATATGTGCGTGATGCAAAAATTACTCAGATCTATGAAGGCACAAATCAGGTGCAGCGTGGGATCATTGCCTTAAAAATAATTAAAGAAATGGCTAAATGAGCAAGTATTTAATGTACGAACTCATCCTGAGAAGTATAACGACGAAGGGTTTAAAATGAATATTATCGTTTGCATAAAGCAGGTTCCTGAAACAACTGAGGTAAGAATTAATCCTGAAACCAATACGCTTATGCGTGAAGGGGTCAAGGCGATTATTAATCCTTTTGATATGTATGCAATTGAAGAGGCTGTGCGCCTTAAGGAGAGATTCGGAGGCAAGATTAGTGTTTTGACTATGGGGCCTCCTCAGGCTGACGGCGCTTTGCGTGAAGCAATTTCTATGGGTGCTGATGAAGGGTACTTAGTTTGCGACCGGGCTTTTGCCGGAAGTGATACCTGGGCAACCAGCTATACTTTAGCCGGGGCAATTAAGAAGCTTGGAGATTATGATTTAATTATTTGCGGGAAACAAGCCTCAGATGGCGATACGGCACAAGTCGGCCCGGGCATATCTACGCATTTAAATATTCCTCAGGTAACTTATGTTAAAAAAGTCGAAGAGGCAACTTTAAAATCTATGCGCGTTGAAAGAATGCTTGAGGAAGGTTATGAAATTATTGAGACTCCGTTACCGGCACTTTTAACTGTGGTTAAGGAAATTAATGAACCGCGTATTCCTTCGTTAAAGGGGTTAATGCGCGCAAAATCTGCTAAAATTACTATGTTAACCCAGAAAGAGCTGGAGCTGGACCCTCAGCAGATTGGCTTGTGCGGTTCACCTACCCAGGTGGTTAAAATATTTACTCCAACTCCAAGAATCGGCGGACAGATTCTTTCCGGAGAGATTCCGGATATTGCCAAGCATTTGGTCGATTTAATTAAAGACGAGGTTAATTCATAATGTCTATTTCAATTATTGTTGAAAAATGTACAGGTTGTTCCCTATGTGTTAAGGTTTGCCCTTTTGGTGCCATTCATCTTGTCGGTAAACTGGCGACAATTGATTTGCATAAATGTACGCTTTGCGGGGCTTGCCGCGATGCCTGTAAGTTTAAGGCAGTTTTGTTAGAAAAGACTCCGGTTAAATGTGATCTGCCGAATATTAAAGATTACAAAGGAATCTGGGTTTTTATCGAGCAGAAAAATGGCCATGTGCAGTCTGTTTCATATGAGTTGTTAGGCAAGGCTCAAGAGCTGGCTAAGAAGCTAGATTGCCAGGTTAGCGGTGTTTTAATCGGCAACAAGTTAGAGGATCAGCTTGATGAATTAATTTTCTGCGGCGCGGATAATATTTATTTAGTTGAGTCTCCGGAGCTAGCGAATTTCCAGGATGAACCGTATACTAATATTTTAGTTGCTTTGGTTAAAAAATATAAACCGGAAATACTTTTATGCGGGGCAACTAATGTCGGCCGATCTTTAATTTCGCGTGTGGCAATTAATATTAAAGCCGGATTGACTGCAGATTGTACAGGTTTGGATATAGACCCGGATAAAAAGATTCTTTTACAGACCCGCCCGGCTTTTGGCGGCAACATTATGGCGACAATTATTTCTCCAAATTATCGCCCGCAGATGTCGACAGTCAGGCATAAAGTTTTTGCGCCTATGGCAGCCGATAAAAAGCGCAAGGGTAAGATAATTAAGGAGAATTTTGATCCTCAATTTTATGTTTCGCGCACGAAATTACTGGATATTATTGATGAAATTGAGTCGACGATTAATTTATCCGAAGCCGATATCATTGTTTCCGGGGGAAGAGGAATGGGCGCACCTGAGAATTTTAAATTGCTAGAAGAGCTTGCTCATGTTTTAGGCTCAGCTGTTGGTTCATCGCGTGCAGCAGTTGATGCCGGCTGGATGCCTTATTCACACCAAGTAGGCCAAACCGGGCGCACTGTGGCTCCTAAGATTTATTTTGCCTGCGGCATAAGCGGACAAATTCAGCATCTTGTGGGAATGCAATCTTCAAAAATTATTGTGGCCATTAATAAAGATCCTGAGGCTCCAATTTTTAAAGTGGCAACTTATGGAATTGTCGGTGATGTTTTGCAGGTAGTTCCAGCTCTGACTCAGGCTTTTAAAATAGCTTTGCGTAAATAGAAAAGCATGCTTAAAGTCAAAAGTGAGAGATCTTTCACTTTAATTGAGATTATGCTGGTGGTCGGCATTATCTCTTTACTTGCTGCAATTGCCATTCCGAATTTAATTTCCATTAAAAGAACTGCTAATGAAGCAGCGGCTAAAAGTAATATACGTAGCCTTTCCGGGGCAGCTGAAACCGCTTCGGTTTCTTTAGGGCATTACCCGGTTACTTTAGCTGAGCTGCATAATTTTATAGCTTCTGCCGAAGATTATTGCCTGGATGTGTCAGGAGGGCAAACTTCTCTTCAGGGTTATAATTATAGCTGCGTAATGGATGTAACCGGTTATACTTTTACAGCCTCACCGGTAACTTCCGGCAGCAGCGGGAATATTACTTATACAGCTTCGACCGGTGGAGTGCTTACCCCGATTTAAAACTTCCAATCTTTGCATTAGTTTGCACTAAATAAGTCCTAATTTCATCAATATGTTAAAGAATGTAAAGATTATCCTTGACAAAAAAGAGGATGTAATTTATAATTTAAACATGGTGAACAGTAATTTAATGACGATTGAAGACCTGGCGGATTATTTGAAAGTTACCCGCCGGACTATTTATGATTGGTTAAAACACAATAAGATCCCGGCGCTAAAGCTTGTCGGGCAATGGCGTTTTAAAAAAGATAAAATTGATGATTGGCTTGATGGCCAGTCGCAGCCACATTAATATTTGTTGTCCTTCACAAGGAGAAGATTATGTATTTTAAAAGATTAGAGCTGGTTGGTTTTAAATCGTTTTGCGATAAGACCACACTTAATTTTGAACCGGGGATTACCGCTGTAGTCGGCCCTAACGGTTGCGGTAAGTCTAATATTTTTGATTCAATTCGCTGGGTGCTTGGAGAACAGTCGGCAAAATCACTGCGCGGCTCTGAAATGCTTGATGTTATCTTTAATGGTACGGATAGCAAAGAAGCATTAGGCATGGCCGAAGTAAGCCTGGCTTTTGACAATACCACCCATTTTTTTAATGTTGAGGCTCCGGAGGTATTAATTACCCGAAGGCTTTTTAGGTCCGGTGAAAGTGAATACATGTTGAATAAAGCCACGGTGCGGCTTAAGGATATCTTGGATTTATTGTTGGGCACAGGCATCGGGGCTGAAAGTTATTCGATTATTGCTCAAGGAAAGATTGATTTAGTTTTAAGTTCCCGTCCAGAAGACCGCAGAGTTGTTTTTGATGAGGCAAGCGGGATCAGTAAATATAAGGCTCAAAAAAGAGAGACTATGCGCAAGATGGAAGAGACTGAACAGAATCTCCTGCGCGTAAATGATATTGTTACTGAGGTTAAACGCCAGATCGGTTCTCTTGAGCGGCAAGCGAATAAGGCTCGCCGTTACAAGGAGGTTTTTGAGGAGTTAAAATTAAAAGAAACTGATTTGGCTTCGATTGATAAAAAGAATCTGCTTGAAGAAAAGAGCAAAGTAATCCTTCAGGCCGCAGATTTAGGTAAAGATGAACTGGCTTTGTCAGAATTAATTGCCGCTCAAGAGGAAAGAATTGCTAATCGGCAAGGTGAGTTAAAAAGCTTAGAAGAGCAGATGATGAGCTGCCGCAGTGAAATGCTTGAATTGGAGAATAGTTTAGTGCGTAATAACGAGCATATTAATTTTAACCAACAGAGCATTGGTGAATTAATTCAGAATAAGGAAGTTTTAGAGGGGCAGATCGGCCAGGCAAAGTTAAAACTTGAGCAGGACGAAGAAAAATTAAAGCAAGTGCGTGATGAATATGCAAACCTTAAGCAAAACATGGAAGGTAAGCAGGCTATTCTTACGCAAAAAGAAGATGAGATTAATAAGCTTGGCGTTTGTATAAAAAATTCTTTGGAAAGTATTGCCGAAAGCAAGAAAATGATCTTAGAGTTTGAAACTACAATTGCCAGGACGAACAACGATATCGGGGATTTTAATTCTAAGTTGCAGGTTTTTCTTGCACGCAAGAAACGATTGGAAATTGAGAAAGCCAAAGTTTATGAAGAGAAAGTAATCACCGAAGATGCTTTGGGTAAAATTACACAGGAGTTAGCCAGCATCCGGGCGTTTGTTGATGAGTTTAGGCAGAAGATTGCGGGGGTTAAAACCAGCCTTGAGCAGGAAGGCTTAAACCTGAATGCAATCAATAGAGAAATTGTTGACTTAGAAAATGAGAAATTAACTTTAGTTTCGCACAAAGAGTTTTTGGAGAAATTAAAAAATAAGTATGATGATATTGGCGAGTCATTGAATGCGGTAATCTATTTGGATAAAATGCCGCAAGAGAGCTTGACCGGACTGGTAGTAAAAATCAATAGCCAAAGCCAGCAGAATCAGGAGTCAACAAATGAAACAACTTTTAAAATAACCGGAGAGGCTAAGCCGATTGAATTAAATACTCAGAAAATTGATGAAAAAATCTTAAAATTAGAAGAAAGCCTTGCTGAGTTGAGAAACAGGCTGGTGTTACGCCAAAGCTGTGTTGCGGAATTAAATAAAATGTCGGTTCAGCTGGAGCAGGAGCTGCGTAATCACGAAATTGCTTTAGCCAATAAAGAATCCAGCTATGGAGCAATTAAGGAACAGTTCGATAAAATTAAGGAAGAAGAAGATGTTATTGTCATGGAGCTCTCAGATGTGGAGCGTGAAGTTACTACGATTGGCCAGAATTTGACTAATGCTCAGATTCAGCTGTCGGCTTTAAAGAGTCAGGAAAGGCAAAAACAAGACTTAATCGGACAAGAGGAAGATGCTATATTGCTGAATAGCAAGGCGCGCGAGGTGGTCTTAGTTCTTATCACGCAAACTAAGACTGAGATTGATGCTTTAAACAGGCGCTTTACTTCTGATGCGCAAACTTTAAAGATTTTAGAGCAAACTTATGCTCAGGATAAGGACAGCCTGGAAAATATTATCCGGCAAATTACTGAATCAGAAAATCGCCAGGAGATTTTGAAAACCGAGATTACTGAAGCCGGTAACGCAATTAAAGAAACAGAAATACAGATTGCGCAGAAGAAAGTTGTTCTTGAAGAAGTTGGTTTTAAATATAATGAAGTTTCAAGCGGAACTGTGGGGGTAGCTAAAAAAATTGAAACTGACCGCAAGCAGTTAGATACAATTAAAAAACGTTTGCACGATTTAGCGATGTTGGATAAGGATTTAGATTACCGTTATACGACAATCAGAGACAGAATGGCTTCAGCCTATAAGATTGATTTGGATCAATTGCCGGAGGCGAACATTGAATTAGACTCTCAGGCAGTTGCGGGTGAAATTAGCGAATTAAAAAGAAAATTAGATTCTTATGGTTCGGTTAATTTAGTGGCCATCGAAGAGTATGATGAATTAAAGAAGCGTTATGATTTTCTTATCCAGCAGCAGGATGATTTGGCTGGGGCTAAGGAATCTTTGCATCAGGCAATTTTAAAAATTAACCGCACGACGAAGCAGATGTTTATGGATACATTTGAAAAAGTAAAGGTGGAATTCAAAAATTATTTCCGTTTGCTTTTTAACGGCGGAGATGCTCAGCTTTTCTTACTGGATGAGAATGATCCGCTTGAGTCGGGAATTGAGATTATCTGCCGGCCTCCGGGGAAGAAATTGCAGAACGTGCTTTTGCTAAGCGGCGGTGAAAAAACTATGTCGGCGATTGCTTTAATTTTTGCAATTTTTAAAGTCAAGCCTTCGCCTTTCTGTATTTTGGATGAAATTGACGCAGCTCTTGATGAGGCTAATGTTGATAGATTTTCAAGGGTATTGCAGGAGTTTTCCAAGACTTCGCAATTTATTGTGATTACGCATAATAAGAAGACTATTGTTAACGCCAGTATCATGTATGGCATTACTATGGAGCAGTCGGGAGTTTCTAAGATTGTTTCCGTAAAATTATCGCAGAATAAAGAAGTTCAGAAGGAACCAGAAGAGGTTGCGGCTTAAAAATATATTTTAAGAACTGCAGCAGATATTTTTTCCCTGGTTTTTTGCTTGGTAGAGCGATTTATCTGATGAGGTAATTAAATCTGCAGGAAGCTGTCCATTCTCAGGGTAAGTAGCAATTCCTAAGCTTGCCGTTAGCATCTTATTCGGAAAAATATTTTCATTTAAGAAGGGGTATTTTTGAATATCCATTCTTATGCGGTTAGCGATTAAAAGTGCCTCTTTCTTATCGGTATGGGGAAGAATGATTGTAAATTCTTCACCGCCGTATCGGCAAACAAGATCCATTTTGCGTGATTGATTGCGTAAGAGTATAGCCAAATCTTTAAGTATTTTATCTCCAGCCTGATGCCCCAATGTATCGTTGTAAATTTTAAAGTCATCAATATCAATCATAACTAAACTAAGGCTGCTTTTGTTGGCTTTGGCTTTTTCCATTTCCGATTGCAGTAGATATTGAAAATATCCGTGGTTCCAGAGATTGGTTAAGTAATCTGAGTGCGCGCGTTCTACGGTTAATTCAAATAATTGGGAATTTTCAATTGCTAAACCCGCCTGGTTAGCCAGCATGGTAAGCATGCGGATATCATCTTTAGTGATTGGATCGTTAGTAATAAAGTTGTCAGCGACGATAATTCCATTTACTTTGTCTTTTGCCTTTAAAGGTATCAGCACAAGTTCTTTACTTTTTAACATCTGTATTTCCGGAGAATTACGGTATTTGTCAAGTATCGGCCCGGTTAAATGCAGGGGCATACCTTCTAATACTGCCAGAGATAGCGGGTTTTGGTCCCGGTCAAGCAGGGAAACCTTTAGATTCCTTACCTGGCGGTTAAAACCTGAGCCCAATATCGGGTCAGAGTTTTTGAAGACATTAATCAAGTCTTCTAAGCCCATCTTTTCATCTTCGATTTTAGTCCAGGCGATGTTAGCTTCTTCTCCGTTTTCCGGCCCAATACCCATTTTCCCTTCAATGATATTTTCTTTTTCGTTAATTAAGAAAAGCATAGCTCGGTTAAAGCCTAAGCCGGTATGTGCAGTTACTCCGGTTAAGATGATGTAGAGGATCTCATCTAGTTTTAAAGTCGTGCGCATGGCATTGGATATCTCATGGAGAATCCTTAGTTCAACTTTAGTGCGTTCAAGTTCGGTTTTTAATTTAATTATCTCTTCCATATTGGTTAAATCTAACATATTTCCTTAGTAATGTCAAGGAAGGCTGGAGAGGGTGTTTAGTTCTTTTAATTTGCCTGTCAGATGGTTAAAATCCGGTTAGATTCTTCTGTTTTCTACGTCTATTGATATATAGAAAGGAGGGATTTTATTGTTTGACAGGGGAATTGGGTAAGGTTATAATATTAAATCTTAAGCATTAAAAATTGATGTACTCAGATTTTTTACTAAATAAAAACAGAAGGAGTTTAAAAATGGCAATTGATAAGAAACTACAATCAAGAGTCGAAATTCCGCCAAAGTCGGGTAAAGAAGAAGGAAAAGAGACATCTGATCGTCATAAGGCATTAGAATTAGCGCTGGCGCAGATTGAGAAGCAGTTTGGCAAGGGTTCAATTATGAAGTTAGGCGCGCATACTAAAGCTAATGTGGAGGTTATTTCTACCGGCGCTCTTACTTTGGATCTGGCTTTAGGCATCGGCGGGCTTCCCCGGGGCAGGGTAGTTGAGATCTTTGGGCCAGAGGCTTCCGGAAAAACCACTTTGACTTTAACGACAATCAGGGAGAATCAAAAAAAAGGCGGAGTAGCTGCTTTTATCGATGCCGAACATGCTTTCGATTCAACTTATGCTAAATTAATCGGGGTAAACCTGGATGACCTTTTAATTTCTCAGCCGGATACAGGTGAGCAGGCTTTAGAGATTACTGAAACTTTAGTGCGCTCCAATGCTGTAGATCTGGTAGTTATTGATTCCGTTGCGGCATTGACTCCTAGAGCGGAAATTGAAGGCGAGATGGGTGATTCGCATATGGGGCTTCAGGCGCGTTTGATGTCGCAAGCTTTGCGTAAGTTAACCGGCACAATTAGTAAATCGCGTACTACGGTAATTTTTATTAATCAGCTGCGTGAAAAAATCGGGGTTATGTTTGGGTCTCCGGAAACAACTCCCGGCGGAAGAGCGTTAAAATTTTATTCGTCGGTCAGGTTAGATGTGCGTAGGATTGCGTATCTCAAAGAAGGGGATAAAGTTATCGGTAATCATGTTAGGGTGAAAGTGGTAAAAAATAAAATTGCTCCGCCTTTTCGCGAGGCAGAGTTTGACATTTTACATAATGAAGGAATTGCCAAAACTGGAGCTGTAATTGATGCTGCGGTGAATTTAGAAGTAATTAGCAAAAGCGGAACCTGGCTTTCTTTTGAGGATAAAAAATTAGGGCAAGGCAGAGATGCAGCAATTAAATTCCTAAAAGAAAATCCTAAGTTACAGGATGATATTGAAAAGGCAGCGCGTAAAAAGTTCAGCCTCGCTGAATAGGCTGGAGGACAATGGTTTGGCTTCCTTTAGCCAAAGTGCAGAAAAAGCTCGCGCGTACGCTTTTTTGTTGCTTAAATTTCGCTTGCGCAGTGAAAATGAACTTTTATCCAGGCTTAAACAAAAAGGTTTTTCTTTAGAGTTAAGCCGGAGCACGGTAAATTTCTTAAAAGATAAAGAATTTATCGATGACCGTGTTTTTGCTAAGAATTGGGTAGTCAGCCGGTTTAAGCGTTCGTATGGTTTAAGAAGGATACAGCAAGAGTTAGTTGCTAAAGGGCTGGATAAAGGAATAATTGAGGATTCGCTATCGACTGCAAAAAAAGATTACAGTGAAAGCCAGGTAGTAAACCAATTAGCCCAACAGAGATTCTTAAGGCAAAAAGGAATAGATCCGCAGAAAGCAAAGGCGCGGGTTTATGGTTATTTATTGCGCCGAGGATTTTCTCCGGATGTGGTTAGCGAGGTAGTGAATAAAATAAATAGGAGCGTCCCCGATTAAAGATGACAGCTGATGTTTTAAGGGAAAAATTTCTTGCATTTTTTGAAGCCAAACAACATAAAATTATCGATAGTGATTCTTTGGTCCCTAAAGATGATCCGACGGTGTTGTTTACTCCTGCCGGAATGAACCAATTTAAGAAAGAGTTTATGGGGTTTGATTCCGGTTATAAGCGCGCGGCAACCAGCCAACGTTGCCTGCGTACGGATGATTTGGATAAGGTTGGTAAGACCAGCTCCCACCATACTTTTTTTGAGATGCTGGGAAATTTTTCTTTTGGAGATTATTTTAAAGAGGATGCGATTGCCTGGGCCTGGGAATTCTTAATTCAAGAATTAAAGATTGATCCGAAAAAGTTAAGTATTTCGGTTTATCAGGACGATGTTGAGGCTTATTCGATTTGGAAAGATAAAATAAAAATACCTCAGGAAAAAATTGTTAAATTAGGGGATAAAGATAATTTTTGGCCGGCTGAGGCAAAGGCCAAAGGCCCAAACGGCCCCTGCGGGCCATGTTCGGAAATTTTTTATGATTTTGGACCGGATACCGGTTGCGGAGAAAAAAGCTGCGACCCGTCATGCTCCTGCGGAAGATTTGTTGAGATATGGAATTTGGTTTTTACGCAGTTTAATCGCAAAGAAGACGGCTCCTTAGAACCTCTACCGAATAAGAATATTGATACTGGAATGGGCTTAGAGAGATTAACTGCGGTGATGCAGGGTAAAAAGAATAATTTCCAAACAGAATTATTCCAGCCGTTAATCGAGGCGATTAAGGAAAAAATGCCTTCAGGGGTAGTTGCTGAACCGAAAATCCTTTATGCGATTAGCGACCATGTCAGGGCAGTAGTTTTTTCGATCTACGACGGCATTTCTCCGTCTAATGAGGGGCGGGGGTATATCGTTAGAAAGATTATCCGTAAAAGTGTTTCGCATTTGAGAAATTTGGGAATAAATGAGCCGTTTTTAAGTAAGTTAACTGAGTTGGTTACTCAGATTATGCATAAGCCTTATCCTGATTTATCGGCTAGATATGCAGATATCGCTCAAGTAATTTACAATGAAGAGAAAAATTTTATCCAGACATTAAATGAGGCGCCGGTTATTTATAAAACAGTATTTGCCGCATATGATTCGACAAAAGCGCAGAATGAATCGATGCAGAGAGAAGTCAGTAAAGCAGTTTTCACTCTTTATGATACTCACGGGATTCCTTTAGAGTTAACTAAAAGCTGGCTTGATGGCTCAGGGCTAAAATATGATCAAGCAATTATTGATGCAGAGCTTAATCTTCAGAAAGATCGTTCCCGGGCACATAGCCAGATGAAAGGTGATGTTTTTGATGCCAAAGGTTTGAGTGTAAAATTAAATCAGACAAAATTTGTCGGTTATCAGGAATCAGCTTGTCAGGCAAAAATTTTAGCGGTCTTAAAAAATAGCCAGGAGGTAAGCCAGGCTCAAGCAGGAGAAGATTTGCAGATTGTTTTAGATCAGACTCCGTTTTACGCCGAATCCGGCGGCCAAGTTGGCGATACCGGTGAATTGGTTAATGGCGAGAATATTTTTGAAGTTTTAGATACCCAAAAAATCGATAATGTTTTTTTGCATGTTGGTAAAATTAAATCCGGTGTTTTAAAAAAAACCGATACTGTAACTGCTAAAATAGATAGAGAGCGCAGGTTAAATATTGCGCGGAATCATACCGCAACACATATATTGCAGGCAGCTTTAAGGCAGGTTTTGGGGAATCATGTTGGCCAACAGGGTTCTTTGGTTTCCGATAATAAATTTCGTTTTGATTTTACTCACTTTAGAGGTTTAACCAAAGATGAATTAAGCCGGATTGAAGAGTTAGTTAATAATTTTATCTCTTTTGATTGCGCGGTAGATAGCCAAGAGATGGCATTAAGAGATGCTAAAAAGGCAGGGGCTTTGGCTTTTTTTGAAGAAAAGTATGGAGAGATTGTCCGCGTGGTTGCTGTCGGGGATATCTCAAAAGAATTATGCGGCGGTACGCATTTAAATGACCTTAAAGCTATTGGTTTAATAAAAATAATTAGTGAAAGCTCGGTAGCTAGTGGTATACGCAGAATTGAAGGAGTTACTGCTAAATTTGCCGAACAGTTTATTAAAGAACAGGAACAAAAGGCGGCTTTAGAATCTCAAAAAAGAAATAAACTTGAAGAGCAGAAAGAATTACAAAAAAAGCGCAATGCAGAGATAAGCAGTCTTTTGCCGGATAGATCGCTTAAATTAATAAATGCCAGTATTAAACTTGGCAGTATAAGTACTGTTTTTTCTGTTGAAGACAATTTAGACGTGCAGGCATTACGCAAGCTCGCAGATCTGATTAAAATTAAGTTAAGCCAAGCAGTGATTGTTTTGGGTTCTAAGGATCAGATTGAGAAGAAAGTTTCATTAGTTATTGCCATCTCTCAAGATTTATTGCCTAAAGGTTTAGACGCAGGAGTATTAGTCCGCCAAATTGCTCCGCTTATTGGGGGTTCAGGTGGCGGCAGGAAAGACTTTGCTCAGGCAGGGGGAACGAATCCTGATAATTTAACGCTGGCATTTGATAAATTAAGAGATATAATAAATAAATTACAATGAAAATAATTCGTTTTACGAGTAAAAAATTAGAGAAGATTTACAATCGCGGAGCGTTGCGCCAGGTCCGGGTTGAAGAAAAGGTCCGCGAGATTGTTAATGATGTGCGGCTTTTTGGCGACGAAGCTTTGATTAAGTTTACCCGTAAGTTTGATAAGGTTAAGTTAAATACCCGGCAATTAAAAGTTTCTCAGATTGAGATTGGCGGAGCTTATGCTAATATCAGCCCGCATTTTGTCAGTTCTTTAAAAATAATTATTGAAAATGTAAATAGATTTTACCGTAAGCAGCTGCGTAAATCCTGGAAGATAAAAGGCCCGGAGGGAGTGGTGCTAGGTGAAAATTATATTCCGCTAGACCGGGTCGGGGTTTACATTCCTGCCGGGACTGCGCCGCTTGTTTCCACGGTTTACATGACGGTTTTACCGGCTAAGCTTGCGGGGGTAAAAAAAATTGTTTTAATCAGCCCTCCGGATAAAAACGGGCACATTAATCCGCATATTTTAGTCGTTGCGGATTTATTGAAAGTTGATGAGATTTACCGGGTTGGCGGCGCGCAGGGGATTGCAGCTTTAGCTTATGGCACAAAGACTCTTCCTAGGGTGGATAAGATTGTCGGGCCGGGGAATATTTATGTCAGCGAGGCAAAACGGCAGGTTTTCGGTACTGTTGATATTGATATGATTGCCGGGCCTACGGAATTGGTAATTATTGCTAATCGTTTTAGCGATCCGAAATTTATTATTGCTGATTTGCGTGCGCAGGCTGAGCATGCCAAAGGATTGGCAATATTAATTACTAATTCGAAGAGCTTAGCTAAAGAAGTCAAATCTCAGCTAGATGGAGATAACGGTTATATTATTTTAACTAAGAATTTAGACCAGGCTTGTGAAATAGCTAATAAGATTGCTCCGGAGCATTTAGAGATTTTGGTGCAAAATCCAAAGGCATTAGTTAAAAATATAAAAAATGCCGGAGCGATATTTTTAGGCCCCTATAGCCCGGTGGCTTTGGGTGATTATGTTGCCGGGCCAAGCCATGTCCTGCCTACCCTGGGAACAGCTAGATTTTTTTCGGGTTTGAATGTAACCGATTTTATTAAAAGCAGCCACATTATCAGTTATTCCAAAAAGGCGCTTGAGAAAATTCGGGAGCCTTTAGAAAAAATTGCCGGTATTGAAGGCTTACAAAAACACGTAGATTCGGTGAAGAGCAGGTTTTTATAACGGGGAAAATTAATGAAAAAAAGAACATCAACTATAAAAAGAAAAACTAAAGAAACGCAGATTAGCGTAAGGTTAGTAATTGGCGGAGAAGGCAGGAGTAAGATTGATACCGGAATCGGCATGCTGGATCACATGCTTGAGTTGTTCAGTTTTCACGGTTTATTTGATTTAGATGTTTCCGCTCGAGGCGATCTTAAGGTTGATATTCACCATACCAATGAGGATGTCGGGATTGTTTTGGGGGATGCTTTTAAAAAAGCCCTGGGAGAGAAAAAGGGGATTAAGCGTTTTGGTTCTATTTCTGTGCCGATGGAAGATGTAGTAGCTAATGTAGTAATTGACATCAGCGGCCGGGGATTTTTTAACGGAATAAAAGCTCAAACAGGAAAATTACCGAAGATTGATAAAGATCAAGGATATTCGTTTGAATATGCCAATCATTTTTTTGAGGCATTTGCTAAAAGGCTAGGGATGAATTTGGATATTAGTGTCTGCAGTTTTAATCCTGACCTGCATACTAATTTAGAGCCTATTTTTAAGGCCCTGGGCATTGCCTTGGATCAGGCTACGGTGATTGACCCGCGCAGAAAAGGTATCCCCTCGACTAAAGGCGTTATTGACTAATGAAAATTGCGGTTATTGACTATGGTATGGGCAATATTCATAGCGTAGCAAAGGCAATTAGCTTAAGCGGGGCAACTGCGTTAATAACAAATAAGAAATCCGATATAATTTCTTGCGATAAGCTGGTATTACCGGGAGTCGGGGCTTTTAGTGATGCAATGTCGGAATTAGCAAAGCAGGATTTAATTAGTGTGATTAAGGATTTGGTTAATCAGAAGAAGCCGTTTTTGGGAATTTGTTTAGGCATGCAGCTTTTGTTGGAAAATAGCCAAGAGGCTGGAGACAAAAATGGGCTGGGTATTTTAAGCGGCCAGGTGATAAAATTTAGCAGTAAGCCGGGGCAGAAAGTTCCGCACATGGGTTGGAATAATCAAAAGATCGTTGCGCAAGCATGCCCTTTGTTAAAAGGAGTAAGCGGCGATTCCCAGGTTTATTTCTGCCACTCATATTACGCAAACCCTGTTGATAAAACGGTGGTTGCCTCAACTTGTGATTATGGTTTGGAGTTTGCCAGTGTCCTTTGGAAAGATAATGTTTATGGAGTACAATTTCATCCGGAGAAAAGCCAGTTAACCGGATTAAAGATAATTAAAAACTTTGTGGCCCTATGTTAATTATACCGGCAATTGATTTAAGAGGCGGAAAAGTAGTCAGGCTTTTTCAGGGGAAATTTAATCAGGAGAAAGTCTATTCCAGTGATCCGGTTAAAGTAGCCAAACATTGGGCAAAACAGGGTGCAAAATTTTTACACATTGTAGATTTAGACGGCGCATCTAGCGGGGTATCTAAAAATCTTGAAGTTGTCAAAAAGATTATTGATCAGGTGGGCATCCCTCTTGAATTCGGCGGAGGGGTGAGAAGCGTTGAGGCGATAGCTAAATTACTTAAATTAGGGGTGCAAAGAGTTGTCCTGGGGACCAGAGCAGCTAAGGATGCGGAATTTTTAAAAAAAGCCTGGCAGAAATTTGGTGAAAAAATTATTGTTAGCATTGATGCTAAAGACGGTTTAGTTTTGACTGAAGGCTGGGATAAAACTGCTTCTAAAACGGCATTAAATTTTGCTCAAGAATTAAAAAGAATAGGTTTTAAACAGTTAATTTATACTGATATTTCTAAGGATGGAACTTTGACTGGGCCGAATATTTTGGGGATTAAGGAGCTGCTTAAGGCAACCGGATTGAATATTGTTGCTTCAGGTGGTGTTTCGGATTTAAAAGATTTATTTAAGCTCAATAAGCTTAAGGAACAAGGGGTCACAGGGGTAATTATTGGTAAAGCGCTTTACGAAGGTAAATTTACTTTAGCCGAAGCGTTGAAACATAACTAGGAAAGGGAGGAAGGAAACATGGTAAAAAGAGTATTGTTGTTAGGGGTGGCTACGGCTTTTGTTTTTTCTTTAAGTGGGTGTGCTACAACCAAGAAGAACGATGATTTGCTAACTCAAGGATTAAAAAACAAGATTATGGCGTTAGAGTCGCAGCTAAATGAAAAAGATAACGAAATAAATAGCTTAAAGGAAGGTTCGGTTAAAACCAGTGAAGTAACTACAGAAACAACGGTTGCCAAAGTTAGCCAGGTTAAGGATGTGCCAACTTTAAAACAGATTCAGACTGCTTTAAAAAATGCCGGTTATTATCAGGGTGTTGTTGATGGAAAAATTGGTAAAAATACCCGCCAGGCAATAAAAGATTTTCAAAAAGCAAATAATCTTCCGGTTGATGGTAAAGTAGGCAAGAAGACTTGGGAAGTTCTAAAAGATAATTTAAACAAAAAAACTAAGTAAATAGTCAGAAGGGTAGATTAATTACTATCTTTTATGCTTAGCAAACGTATTATTCCTTGTTTGGATATTAAGGACGGTCGCGTAGTCAAGGGTGTTAAGTTCCTTGGGCTGCGCGATGCCGGTTCCCCGGTTGAAGTAGCCAAGGCTTATGACGCTCAAGGGGCAGACGAGTTAGTGTTTTTGGATATTACCGCAAGCTTTGAGAATCGGAAAACTTTAGTTGATTTGGTTCAGAAGATCGCGCAAAATATTTTTATGCCTTTTACGGTCGGCGGGGGAATTGGCGAGATTGAAGATATTCGCAACATTTTGAATGCCGGAGCTGAAAAAGTTTCGATGAATACTCAGGCGGTTAAGTTTCCTCAGTTAATCAGCGATGCTGCGAAAAGGTTCGGCAGTCAGTGTGTTGTTGTGGCCATCGATGCTAAAAGGCAGGAAAAGATGTGGGAGGTATTCATTAACGGCGGCAGGACTCCGACAGGAATTAATGCATTGGTTTGGGCTGAAAAAGCAGCTAGGCTTGGAGCAGGTGAGATTCTTTTAACCAGTATGGATTTTGATGGAACCAAAGGCGGTTACGATTTAGAGTTAACTAAGGCCATAACTAGTAAAGTTAATATCCCGGTAATTGCTTCCGGTGGAGCCGGATCTTTGGAAGATTTTTATAATGTTTTTGTTGAAGCTAGGGCCGATGCTGCGTTGGCTGCTTCACTTTTTCATTATAATGAATTTTCGATAAGCCAGGTAAAGAGTTATTTAAAAGAAAGAGGAGTGCCGGTAAGGTTATTGTAAGAATTTCAAATTTGTTTAAGATTATGAGTTTAGAGTTTTAATTAAAGGGGATAAAGGGTGAAAAAAATATCTTTTAAATTAGGAAGTTTGAAGTTTGATCAGAAGGGATTAATTCCGGCAATTGTTCAGGATTATAAAAATAACCAGGTATTAATGCTGGCTTATATGAACAAGGAATCATTACGGAGAAGTTTGAAATTAGGCAAAACCTGTTTTTGGTCGCGTTCGAGAAAAGAATATTGGGTTAAAGGATTAACCAGCGGCCATTTCCAGTTTATTAAAAAAATTGCCTATGATTGTGATTTGGATGCTTTATTAATTAAAGTGCGCCAGGTTGGTAAAGCCTGCCATACAGGCAATCGTTCATGTTTTTATCGGGATATAAAATAAAGGTAAAATTGATCAAACCAGATTTAAAAGAATTTTTAAATTTTAGTAAAAAAGCAAATGTTATTCCGGTGTATCAAGAGATAAATGCTGATTTGGATACTCCGGTTTCGGCTTTTTTAAAATTAGAGCAGGGAGATTATTCCTTTATTTTGGAGTCAATTGAGGGCCAGGAAAAGATCGCCCGGTATTCTTTTATCGGGACTAATCCCAGTTTGGTTTTTAAAAGTAAAGGGAAGCAAATTGAAATTATTGACACTCAAAAGAATAAAACGAAAAAATTTGTTGTTTTAGGCTCACCGTTAGATGAAATTAAAAGAATAATGCAGGATTTTCGCAGCGTTCAAGTACCCGGGCTGCCGCGTTTTTATGGAGGTTTAGTCGGTTATGTGGGTTATGACACGGTAAGATTTTTTGAAAATATTCCGGATAAGAATAAAGATGATTTAAATATTCCGGATATACTTTTAATTCTAACCGATACACTTTTGATTTTTGACCGTTTAAATCATTCAATTAAGATCTTAAGTAATGTTCTTTTGCCAAAAAATTCTAATATTCTTAAGAAAAGGCAGCTTTATGAATCGGCAGTTAAAAAAATCCAAGTCATTCAGGATAATTTCAATCAATCGGTTATCCAGAAGCAAATAAAAAACAATTTCAAACAATCAGAAATTAAGAGTAATTTAAAAAAATCAGAATTTGTTAATATAGTAAAAAAGGCAAAAAAGTATATCAAGAAAGGCGATATTATCCAGGTAGTTTTGTCGCAAAGATTTAAGGTTGCTACGCAAAAAAATGATTTTGCAATTTATCGTTCTTTACGCAGCCTCAATCCTTCGCCTTACATGTATTATCTAAAGTTTAAAGATTTTGCAGTTATCGGTTCAAGCCCTGAGACGCTGGTGCGTTGTGAGAACGGCATAGTGCAAACTCGGCCGATTGCCGGTACGCGCAAGCGCGGCAAGAATGAGCAGGAAGATGTCAGATTAGAAAAAGAGCTTTTGAATGATGAGAAAGAAAAAGCTGAACATTTGATGTTAGTTGATTTGGGCCGGAACGATTTGGGCCGGGTGAGCAAGCTGGGGCAAGTCAAAGTTGATTATTTTATGCAAGTTGAAAAATATTCTCATGTTATGCATCTGGTCAGCCAGGTAAGCGCAATACTTGACAAAAAAGCTTTTGATATCTATGATGTTTTGAAAGCCGCGTTTCCGGCAGGCACGGTTTCCGGCAGCCCGAAGATCAGGGCAATGGAAATTATCGATCAGTTGGAAAAATCAAAACGTTCTTTGTATGCCGGGGCAATTGGTTATTTTAGTTTTTCGCATAATTTGGATACTTGCATTGCTATTCGGACAATATTATTAAAGGACGGTTTTGCTTATGTACAGGCCGGGGCAGGGATTGTCGCTGATTCGGTGCCGGAAAAAGAATATCAGGAATCAGTGAATAAAGCCCAAGGCATGATGGAAGCAATTTTAAAATGATTTTAAACTCTAGATAGATTTTTAGGGTTTATTGTTTACAGGTTAACAGCAGTATAATAAAGGAGGATGCAAAAAATGGCAGTTCATATTCGTTTAAGAAGGATTGGTAAGAATCCAAGTGGAAAACCGCATTTTCGCGTTACTGTTTTTGATGAACGCATGGGTAGAGATAGCCGCATAATTGAAGAATTGGGTTATTATAAACCGACTACCGGTGAAGCAAGGCTTAAGGTTGAACGTATTGCCGAGTGGGTTAAGAACGGTGCACAGTTGTCGACCACAGTTAAGAGTTTATTAAAGAAATCACAAAAAGGAGCTTAATATGCCGCAAACAAGCGCAGCTAGTCCGTTGGTTCAGCTTTTTCCGTTAGCCTTAATTTTCATTATTTTTTATTTTCTCCTGATCCGCCCGCAAAAACAAAAAGAGAAAGAGCATCAAAAAATGTTGGCTGGGATTGCTAGGAATGATGAAATTGTAACTTTAGGCGGAATACATGGAACAGTAGTTACTTTAAAAGAAAAGACTTTAATCTTACGCATTGATGAGAATGTAAAAATGGAAATTGAAAAGAACAGCGTAGCTTATATTAAAAAGCTTTAAGAAGTATTTAAAAAAATAGGAGCTAAAGCACGATGGAAAGAAAACTGATTTATAAAATATTGCTTATTTTAGGAGTTGTGGGCCTGTGTTTGTATTACACTTTTCCTTTAAATAAGCGTATTAACTTAGGCCTGGATTTACAAGGTGGGATGCATCTTTTGCTTAAAGTTGATACCAGTCACCTTGAAGGCCAAGCCAAACTTGATGCTTGTGACCGGGCACTTGAAGTGATCCGTAATCGTATCGATGAGTTTGGGGTCAGAGAGACTTCCATTCAAAAACAGGGTGAAGATGAAATTGTTGTTCAGCTCCCCGGCGTAACTGACCGGCAGCGCGCCATTGATTTGATTGGCAAAACTGCGATGCTTGAATTCAAAGTTGTTTCCAATGAAACTGAAAAATTAAAAGAAGCAATTGCCGGAACAGTTCCAGACGGTTATGAATTAAAGTATACCCCGGATGAGAATGAGCCGCTTTTACTTGAAAAGAAGGCAGTATTGGTTGGAGACACTTTGACTAATGCTTCAGTACGATTTGATCAGAGCCAGTTCAATGAACCGATTGTTTCTTTGCAGTTTAATCCTGTTGGTGCTAAGAAGTTCTCTGAGGTTACTGCGGCAAATGTCGGCAAGCGCCTGGCGATTGTCTTAGACGGCAAAGTTCAGTCGGCTCCGCGGATCAGGGAGGCAATTCCTTCAGGTGAAGCGGTAATTACCGGAAGATTTGATGCGCAGGCTGCTCAAGATTTGGCGTTGGTCTTAAGGGTTGGCGCTTTACCTGCTCCAATGTATGTTGAAGAAGAGAGAACCGTTGGGCCGCTTTTGGGCCAGGATTCAATAAATAAAGGGGTTAAGGCTTGCCTGGTTGGTTGTGCTTTAGTCTTTATTTTTATGGCGGGTTATTATTTGTTAGCCGGCTTAATCAGTGATATCGCGCTTTTACTAAACCTTATTATGATTCTTGGCGGGTTAGGTTTGCTACCGTTACTTTTTCCAGGGGTTTCAGCGACATTGACTTTACCCGGTATTGCCGGTATCGCTCTATCTTTAGGTATGGCAGTAGATGCAAACGTTTTGATTAATGAGCGGATTCGAGAAGAACTTTCTGCCGGAAGGAACCTGCGGGCGGCCATAGCTAATGGTTATTCCAGAGCGTTTAGTGCTATTTTTGATTCTAATTTGACTACTTTGATTGCAGCTTTTATGTTGTTTCAATTTGGGACGGGCCCCATCCGTGGTTTTGCGGTTACTTTGACCATTGGTTTAATAGCAAGTATGTTTACGGCAATTGTCGTTACACGTGTAATATTTGATTTATTGCTTAATTCAGGTTTGGTTAAGAACTTGCCGATGTTGAAGTTGATCGGAGAAACAAAACTGGATTTTATTAGTAAGCGAAAAATATTTTATGCACTCTCATTAATTATAATCGTTGGGGGGTTATCGCTATATTTTAAAAAAGGCCCGGCAGTTTATGGTATTGATTTTGCCGGAGGGCAGCTTCAGGAATATAGTTTTAAAAATCCTCCGCAGATTGATCAGGTGCGCCAGGTGTTAAAAGACATAAACCTTGCTGATGCATCTATTCAGCAGTTCAAGGATAACCCGAAGGTAGTTTTAATCAGGACCACTGAAGACAAAAACCAGATTCTGACGGATAAATTGAAAGCAACTTTTCCTAATGAGGATATTCAGATACTAAAGATTGAACGAGTAGGCCCGGTTGCCGGAAATCATCTTAAGAAAAAAGCTGTGCTGGCGCTTGTTTGGTCGCTGATTGCAATTTTAATTTATGTCAGTTTCAGGTTTAAACATGTAAACTTTGCGTTAGCTGGCATAATTGCTCTTATGCATGACGTGTTGGTTACGTTGGGATTTTTAGTTTTTACTAACCGGCAGATTGATCTTTTAACGGTAACTGCTTTCTTGACTATTGCTGGTTATTCGATTAATGATACTATTGTTATTTATGACCGGGTGCGTGAGAATGCCCGTCTTTACCGTAAGCTTTCTTTAAAGGAGTTGATTAATTTAAGTGTAAATCAGACTCTTGGCCGCACGTTATTGACTTCCGGGGTTACGCTTTTGGTAGTTATTGCCTTTATGTTTTACGGAGGAGATGTTTTAGGTAATTTCTCTTTTGCCTTATTTGTGGGTTTTATTTCAGGCGTATATTCAACAGTTTATATTGCTTCGCCTTTAGTGCTTGCTTGGAGCGGGAAGAATAAAAAATAGGAGATTGCTATAAGCACGCTTTAATCGGGGACGCTCCTATTTAATTAAATTAAATAGGAGCGTCCCCGATTTATTTATTTTAAATATGCTATTTAAATCTCTCAAACTTTATCTTAATCAGAATATCAATTTAGAGGCTCTTTCTGAGGCAGTAGTTGATTTTGGTTATAAGCGGCAGGAGGTGATTTCTGTTGAGGGAGATTTTGCCCGGAGAGGCTCGATTATTGATATTTTCCCGTTTTCTTTTGAGCTGCCTATTCGTATTGAGCTGGATAATGACAAAATAATTTCGATTAAAACTTTTAATCCCTCGACTGGAGAACCTCTTTGGCAGCATAGTATTGTTATTGTCTTGCCGCATAAAAAATCTTCAAGTTCAAGAAGCAGTGCTTTCAGCGAAGAATTTCCTTTAAAAAATTTTCTGGATTTAAATATTGGTGATTTTGTGGTGCATAATCAGCATGGCATTGGTAAGTTCCAGGGCATGCAGAAGATCAAGGTGGGAGGGGCGCTTAAAGATCATTTGGTAATTGAATATGACCGTAATGAAAAACTTTTTGTGCCGACTGATGCGATGCATTTGGTGCAAAAGTATATTGCTTTCCAGGCACGCAAGCCAAAGCTTTACCGGTTGGGCAGTAAGGAGTGGCAAAGAGTAAAAAACAAGACCCGTCAAGGTATTCAAAAATTAGCCTGGGAGCTTTTAAGTTTGGAAGCAATGCGTCTTGCCTGTAAAGGTTTTAAATTTTCTGCCGATACAGAGTGGCAGGCTGAGTTTGAAAAAACATTTCCTTATGAAGAGACTCCGGATCAAATCAAAGCGATGCTTGAGGTTAAGCGGGATATGGAGTCTTTTAAGCCGATGGACCGGCTGCTCTGCGGTGATGTTGGTTACGGTAAAACCGAAGTGGCAATGCGTTCGGCTTTTAAGGCGGTTATGGATAATAAGCAAGTTGCTTATCTTGTTCCAACTACAATTTTAGCCGAGCAGCATTATAAAAATTTCAGCGCACGTTTAAGCAATTTTCCGGTGGATGTGCAGATGCTTTCGCGTTTTAAGACGATTGGCCAGCAGAAAGAAATTATCAAAAATATAACTTTGGGCAGTGTAGATATTGTTATTGGCACACACAGGCTTCTTTCGTCTGACGTAGTTTTTAAGGATTTAGGTTTAGTCATCGTTGATGAGGAGCAGCGGTTTGGCGTGAAAGCTAAGGAACAGTTAAAGAAGCTGAAAAACATGACTGATGTTTTGGTTTTGACCGCAACTCCGATTCCCCGTACATTATATATGAGCTTGATGGGGGCAAAGGATTTCTCGGTAATTAATACTCCTCCTCAAAATAGGTTGCCTATCAAGACGGTTGTGGTAGAATATGATACAGATTTGGTCACTCAGGCGATTAAGCGCGAGCTTGAACGCAAGGGGCAGGTGTTCTTTCTGCATAACCGGATTCTAGACCTGGATAAGATTAAAGATAGAATTGCCAGAGCTTTGCCTCTTGGTGTGCGAGTAGCTATCGCCCATGGCCAAATGCCGGCAAAGGTGCTTGAGCAGATAATGGCAGATTTTATTTCAGGGAATATCGATGTTTTAGTTTCGACGATGATTATCGAATCCGGAATTGATATACCTAATGCCAATACTATTATTATAAATAATGCGCAAATGTTTGGATTGTCGGATTTGCATCAGCTGCGGGGCCGGGTGGGGAGGTTTAATCGTTCCGCATATGCGTATTTTATGTTTCCGAAAAAAGAGATTTTAGAATCCGTTGCTTTAAAGAGGCTGCAGGCAATAGAAAATCACAGCGGCTTGGGCGCAGGTTTTAATATCGCCACAGAGGATCTAGAGATTCGCGGTGCAGGGAATTTGCTGGGAGGAGAACAGCACGGGTTTATAATTGCTATCGGTTTTGATCTTTATTGCCGCTTGTTAAAAGAAGCAATTTCTAATTTTAAGAAAGTAGGTGTTTTTAATGAAACGCATAACTAGTTTATTTATTTTGTTTTGTCTGGTAGTTTTGCCTTTTGTTTCTCTTTATGCCCAGGATAAAATGGTAGCGATAGTAAATAATGAAATTATTACCCAGAAAGAGCTCAATGATTTTTTAAGTTTTATACGCATGCAATATTCATCTCAGCTTAAGGGAAAAGAGTTGGAAGAAAAAATGAGTTCGCTGAAACAGGATTTACTTAAGCGTTTAATTGAAGACCGGATTATGCTCCAGGCGGCAAAAAATGAAAAAATTATTATTGAGCCGGATAGGGTAAAGGATAAAATTAATGAGATCAAGAAACGCTATAATTTAGAATCAGATTTTGAAAAAGATTTAGCCAAGCAGGGGCTGGTTCAGGCGGATTTAGAGAATAAAATTCGCGAGCAGATGTATACCTATGCGATTATCGAGCAAAAAGTACGCTCTCGGGTAGCTGTACGTCCGGATGAGATCACTAGCTTTTACAATCAAAATAAGCGTCAGTTTGTAAAGCCGGAAGAAAGAATCCTTACGGTTTTTATTTTTCAGGATGAAGACTTAGCTAAAACTGTAAGTTACCAGCTACGCCTGGGTACAAAAATAGAGGATTTGGCAGGGAAGTATCCTTTTGCCCAGGATACTCTTTCTGCTTCGCAGGGGCAGGAATTGCGCAGCGAGATTGAAAATACGGTTTTTAAATTAGGAATTAGCGAGGTGTCCAGTCCGGTTAAGGTGGACAAACAGTATTATATTTTTAGATTAGATAATATTATCGGTAGCCAGCAGATGAGCCTGGTTCAGTCGCAGGATAAGATTCAGGCATTTTTATTTGAAAAGAAATTGCAGGAAGAAATGGTAAAGTGGTTAAATGAGCTTAAAAAACAATCCTACATTAAAATATTCGAAAATTAGAGTTGGTTTGACCATCGGTGATCCCGCAGGAATCGGCCCGGCAATTACTTTAAAAGCATTTAAAGCCTTAAGGAATATTGTAAATTTTACAATTATCGGCGATAGTTTTGTTTTAAGTCGACAGGCTAGTGTCTTGGGGCTTAAGCCTTTTGATGCTGAGTTGGTAGATTTAAATAATATTCAGAAAGAAAATTTTGTTCCGGGTAAATTAACAGCTCGGGGAGGGCGAGCTTCTCTTGAATATCTGGATAAAGCCCTACAGCTGCTCAAAGAAGATAAGATTGATTGTTTAGTGACCAGCCCCATCTCTAAGGAAGCAATTAACTCAGCCGGTGCCAAGTTTTCAGGGCATACTGAGTATTTAGCCAAGAAAACAGGCTCTGGTGATTTATTGATGATGTTGTTGAACGATAAATTAAAATTCAGCTTAGTAACCAGGCATATTGCGCTTTCACAAGTCTCGAAGGCATTGACTAAGAAAAATTTAGAAAATAATATATTAAATACGATTAGCTGCTTAAGGTCATTATTTTTAATTGAAAAACCGAGTTTGGTTGTTTGCGGATTAAATCCGCATGCTTCGGATAATGGAGTAATCGGCAAAGAGGAGCAAGAAATAATTAATCCGGTAGTTAAAAGCTTAAAGAATAAAGTTAAGGGGGCACTTATTGCCGGCCCATTTTCAGCAGATGTAGCAGTGCTTAAGAATTTTGAGCGAAAATTTGATTGCGTAATTGCGATGTATCATGACCAAGCACTGATACCTTTAAAACTAACAGGTTTTAATAGCGGAGTGAATCTTACCTTCGGTTTACCTTTTGTCCGGACTTCACCGTTACATGGCACTGCTTTTGATATCGCCCATAAGCCTGCCTTAGCCAATCCTGATTCTTTGATTGCTGCAATTAAGCTTGCCATAAAATGTACATTAAACCAAAAAAAAGCTTAGGCCAGAATTTTCTTATTGATCAGAATATCCAAAGAAAAATAGTCAAGGCTTGTAATTTGTCTAAAGAGGATATTGTTTTAGAGGTTGGCTCCGGTTCGGGGCAGTTGACAACCGGCTTTGCCCAGTTGGTTAATAAAGTTTATGCCTTAGAGGTTGATTCCCGTTTACATCAAGGGCTTGAGCTAAAATTAATTAAATATGATAATTGCCAGGTTATAAAAAGTGATATCTTAAAATTTGATATAAAAGAGTTTTTGCAGGAAAATAACATAAAACAGAAAATTAAAGTAATTGGAAATATTCCTTATTATATTTCCAGCCCGATAATTGAGCATTTAATTACTTACCGTGATAATATTGCACAGGCTTTTATGACGGTACAGAAAGAGTTTGCCCGCAGGGTAGTAGCTGGTCCCGGTTCAAAAGAATACGGTTCTTTTAGCTGTTTCGTCCAGTATTATGCTCAAAGCCAAATACTTTTTGAAATTAAGAATACATGTTTTAGGCCTGCGCCAAAAGTCGATTCCTGTTTTTTATCTTTAAATTTTAGAAATAATCCTGTTGTAATAGTTGAAGACGAAGAGATGCTTTTTAAAATAATCCGCGCGGCATTTGGCCAAAGGAGGAAAACTTTACGTAATAGTTTGAGTGATTTTATAAATCCGCCGGAACTTGAGGAGTTCCTCAAAAGTGCCGGTATCGATAAGAATATCCGGCCGGAAGATTTAACTTTAGGGCAATTTGGAGAGTTATTAAAAAAAGTAAAAAAAAATCTTGACAAACAACTCAACTTAAGATAAAATCCTTTACTTGCATAAATCAAAGTTTTAAATTATTTTTAACTTACAGTTTTATTACCGAAGAAAGAGATTTGAAAAATTTCTTAAGGGTAAGATTTTTTTTGTTTCTTAGCTTTACCAACAAAGCAAACTCGATTATGCTGGAGTAGCTCAGTTGGCAGAGCACGTCCTTGGTAAGGACGGGGTCACGAGTTCAATTCTCGTCTCCAGCTTAAATTGGCTGCAAGGCCATACCGGCGCAATACCTTATAAGCGCCGGGTGTTTAAGCTAAAATTTATGGAACGAGCGCAGCAACCAGAGAGTTAAGCGGTAAAGGATAATAAAAATATGCGCGAAACTATAACTTTAGAATGTACGGTTTGTAAGAATAGAAATTATACGACGGCAAAGAATAAAAAATTGCATCAGGATAGGCTTGAGCTTAGTAAGTTCTGCAATTCCTGTCATAAGCATACCCCGCATAGAGAGATTAAATAATTTAGGGGCGTCGGTTAATGGCAAACCAACGGTCTCCAAAACCGTGACTGCAGGTTCAAGTCCTGCCGCTCCTGTAGTTTTGGGGATGGGTTTAAAGTTATTTGAAAAATATGAATATTTTAGCGAAGCCGATAAATTTTTTAAATGAAGTAAGAAGCGAATTAGGTAAAGTTGCCTGGTCAACAAAAAAAGAATTAATTGCTTCAACGGTTTTAGTAATTACGATTACGGCAATAATGACAATTTTTATTGGGATAGTTGATCTGGGGTTATCCAGATTTCTAAGTGTGGTTTTTAGATGAAAAATTGGTACGTTGTACATACGCAAACCGGAATTGAAGAAAAAGTAAAGGCATCTTTAGAAAAGAGCATTATTACTAAAGGCCTGCAAGAAGTAATTACTAACGTAGTTATTCCTACCGAACAGGTTTCTGAGGTGCGTGCGGGAAAGAAAAAGATTACGTTAAGAAAATTTTTTCCCGGATATTTACTGGTCGAAATGCAATTAAGTGAAGAAACATATTTATTTGTTAAGAATTCTCCCGGAGTTACCGGTTTCATCGGTTTAGGCCGAAAGCCTGTTGCGCTTCCCCAGGAAGAAGTAGATAATATACTTAAGCGTACTAAAGATACTGCAGCTAAGCCTTCACCAAAAATCGTTTTTGAAAAAGGCGAGCAGGTTAGGGTTAATGAAGGCCCGTTCTTAAATTTTAATGGCACAATCGAAGAGGTTTATCCTGAAAAAGGAAAAATTAAGGTAAGTGTTTCTATTTTTGGCCGTTCTACTCCAGTTGAGTTAGAATATTGGCAGGTGGAGAAAGTTTAACTATGGCAAAACCAATTAAAGCACAGATCAAACTACATGTACCAGCAGCTCAGGCAAATCCGGCTCCGCCGGTTGGGCCCGCATTAGGCCAGCATGGCGTTAACATTATGCAGTTTTGTAAACAGTTTAATGATCAGACTAAAGGCCGCGATGGTTTAATTTTGCCGGTAATTATCAGTGTCTATGAAGATAGAAGCTTTACCTTTATTATAAAGAGCCCGCCTTCATCTATTCTATTAAAGAGGGCAGCAAATTTGGCTAAAGCCTCAGGTACAAGCGGTAAAGAGACTATCGGTAAGGTAACTAAAAAACAGGTTGAGGATATTGCAAAGCTAAAGCTCATCGATCTTAATACTAATAATATGGAAAAGGCTGTTAAGAGCATTGAAGGAACTGCCCGCAGTATGGGTATTGCCATTGAAGGATAAAGATGAAAATACTAAGCAAGAGATATAAAGAATCAGCTAAGCAGGTAGAGCCAAATAAGTTCTATCAACTAAAAGAAGCTATTGCTATATTAAAAAAATTACCTAAGCCGAAATTTGACGGTTCGGTTGATTTGCATTTTAATTTAAGCGTTGACACTAAAAAGAGCGATCAGATGATCCGCGGTACGGTTGTCCTTCCGCATGGTACCGGTAAAAAAGTACGCGTTGCAGTATTCTGCAAAGGTGAACATGAGCGGCAGGCAAGAGAGGCAAAAGCAGATTATGTCGGAGCCAATGAATTAATGGATAAAGTTGCTGCCGGATTCCTTGATTTTGATTGCGCTATAGCTACCCCGGAAATGATGAAAGATTTAAGTAAGCTAGGGAAAGTGTTAGGGCCTCGCGGTTTGATGCCTAGTCCTAAGACCGGCACAGTTACTAACGATATTGCCAAAGCCATTGAAGATGTAAGAAAAGGAAAAGTTGAGTTTCGCGTGGATAAGCAGGGCGGAATACATCTATCTATTGGTAAAATTTCTTTTGATGAAAATCAGATTAATGACAACGCTTCAAAAGTAATTGAAGCGGTTAATGAATCAAGGCCAGCCTCGGTAAAAGGTAAATTTGTAAAAAGTTTAGACATAACTACTTCCATGAACCCGGGATTAAGGATTACTTGTTAAAATGAAAAAAATAGGATTATTAGTTAAAGAAGTATCAGAGCAACGCATCAAAGAAAGTTTTAAATCTTGTAAAGGTTTAATCATTGTAAAATATTCTGGAGTATCTAGTCCGGACATGTGTAGCTTAAGGAAAATTCTTAAAGGCACAGGTTCGGACCTTTTTGTTGTTAAAAATAGTATTGCCAGAAGGGCAATGACGGAATTAGGCTTGAAGGATTTGATCAAGTCTGTCGAAACCCCAAGTGCTATGATCTTTTTTAAAGATGAGCCGGTTGATGTTTCTAAGATATTATGTGCTTTTCGCAAGGAACATGCGAAGCTGGTTTTAGAAGGCGGATTGTTAGGCGATAAATTGTTAAGTTTAAAAGATATAGAAAAAATGAGTACGCTTCCTTCGAAAGATGTACTCAGGACTCAGGTGGTTGTTGCTTTAAATGCTCCAATTTTAAAATTAGTAATTGTCTTAAATCAGACTTTAACTAAATTCGTATATTGTTTAGATCAAATTAAACAGAATAAAGAAAAAAATAATTAATTTATAAAATCAAATTAACAAAACAGGAGGAAGAGATGTCAACTGCAAAATTGGAAGATTTAATCAAGTCTATTGAAACAATGAGCGTACTTGAGCTTTCTGACCTAGTTAAAGCTTTAGAGGAAAAATTTGGAGTAAGTGCTAATGTCCCGATGGCCGCTGCCGCACCTGCTGCCGGAGCCGCTGCCGCACCTGCTGCCGAGGAACAAACCATTTTTACTATTATGTTGACTAATGCCGGGGCAAACAAGATCGCGGTAATTAAGGAAGTCCGTACTATTACAGCTCTTGGTTTGAAAGAGGCTAAGGATTTAGTTGATGCTGCTCCTAAGGCAATTAAAGAAAACGTAAATAAAGAAGAAGCTACAGAAATTAAAAAGAAGTTAGAAGCAGCTGGAGCTACCGTAGAATTAAAGTAAGATTAAGTAAGTTTAGGTAATTTTAATTAAGTCTAGTTAAGTAATAATAATTTAAAAAGTCAATTAAGTAAAATTAGATAAATAGTTTCGTGACGATCCATAATAACTATGATTAAACGAAAAAATTTCGCAAAGATAAAAGAAGTTTATGATTTACCCAATCTTCTAGATGTTCAGCTGGATACTTATCGTGAATTTCTTCAAATGGATGTGCCAACTTCTGAAAAAAAGAACCAGGGGTTGCAGGAAGTTTTTGGAGAAATATTTCCTATTGAAAATTCTGACCGTTCTGTAAAGTTGGAATTTATAAGTTATTCTTTAGGGAAACCTAAATATACGATGAGCGAATCAAGAAACCGTTCATTAACGTATGCTGCTCCGTTAAAAGTAAAATTTCGCTTAACGACACCCCGCGAAACAAAAGAACAGGATGCGTATTTTGGTGAAATACCGCTGATGACTGAAACTGGTACTTTTATTGTTAATGGTGATGAGCGCGTGGTAGTCAGCCAGTTACAGCGTTCTCCGGGTGTTTCTTTTGAAGAGGAATTACATCCTACCGGGAAAAAGATTTTTTACGGACGAGTTATTCCTTACCGTGGAGCCTGGCTGGAATTTAAATACGATCTTTCTGAAACAATCACCGCTTATGTTGACCGACGCAGGAATTTCCCCGCAACGCAAATTTTAAGAATTCTTGGGTTCTCCGAAGACAGCCAAATATTTGCTGCTTTTGGTAAAGAACATCCTGAAATTGTTAATACCTTAAAAAAAGATTATACTAAAAATAAAGAAGAAGCTTACCTTGATTTTTACCGCAAGATGCGGCCTACGGAACCGGTAACCAAAGAGGCTGCTGAAGGTTTATTTTATAGATTATTTTTTGATCCGGCCAGATATGATTTAGAAAGAGCAGGGCGTTTTATTTTAAATCGTAAACTAGGCATGGATGTATCTTTAGAAAAAAGAATACTTGATTCTGATACAGTAATTAAGGTAATCGAGTATTTAATCAAACTTAACGCCGGTACCGGAAAAATTGACGATATCGACCATTTGGGAAACCGACGTATTAAAAGTGTCGGCGAGTTAGTCCAAAATCAGGTACGCATTGGTTTATCACGCGTCGAGCGTTCAATTAAAGAGCGATTAAGCATTTTAGGTGAATTTGATAATTTAAATGTGCATTATTTGGTTAATTCTAAACTTTTGAGTAATCAGATCCGTGATTTTTTTGGACGCAGCCAATTGTCTCAGTTTATGGATCAGATTAATCCTTTGGCTGAAATGACTCATAAACGCCGCTTAAGTGCTTTAGGGCCAGGCGGGCTTTCACGTGAAAGAGCGGGATTTGAAGTTCGAGATATTCATCCGTCACATTACGGCCGAGTTTGCCCTATTGAGACTCCGGAAGGCCCAAACATCGGTTTAATTGCATCTTTAAGCTGTTTTGCACGAATTAATGCTTTAGGTTTAATCGAGACCCCTTATCGTAAAGTAGAAGATGGCCGCGTAACTAAAAAATTTGAATATTTAACTGCCGATATCGAGGAAGATAAATTCATTGCTCAAGCAGATGCTCCTTTAGATAGCGAAGGGCGTTTTGCAGACAAATTCGTTATTTGCCGCTATAAAGATGACTTCCCGAAAGTTCCTGCTAAAGATGTTCAATATATGGATGTTTCTGCGAAACAGTTGGTTTCTGTGGCTGCTTCATTAATTCCTTTCTTAGAGCATGACGATGCTAATCGTGCTTTGATGGGATCAAATATGCAAAGACAGGCTGTTCCGTTAATGATTACTGAAGCTCCTTTAGTCGGTACCGATATGGAAGGCAAAGTTGCTCAAGATTCCGGTACAGTAGTTATGGCTCAAGATTCCGGAAAAGTAACCAGCGTTGATGCGTCATCAATTACTGTAGGAAAGAAAATTTATCATTTGAAAAAATTCTTACGTACTAATGCTGATACTTCGATAAATCAAAGGCCTTTAGTGCAATTAGGTGATCATGTAGATGCTGGGCAGGCAATTGGCGATGGTATTGGCACCAAAGAAGGCGAGTTGGCCTTAGGTAAGAATGTTTTAGTCGCCTTGATGCCTTGGAGAGGTTATAACTTCGAAGATGCCATTCTTATTAGCGAACGATTAGTTAAATTAGATACATTTACTTCAATTCACATTGAAGAATTTAATATTGAAGCTGCCGAAACAAGGTTGGGTAACGAAGAAATTACTCGTGATATTCCTAATGTTAGTGAAGAAGCCTTAAGAAATCTTGATGAGGATGGGATAATCCGGGTCGGAGCTGAAGTTGCCGCCGGAGATATTTTAGTTGGTAAAATTACTCCTAAAACTGATTCTGAGCCTAGCCCTGAAGAGAGATTATTGCGTGCAATTTTCGGTGAAAAGGCCGGAGATGTCCGGGACACTTCATTAGTTGTTCCTCCGGGAGTAGAAGGCGTAGTTATTGATGTCCATGTCTTTCAGCGTAAAGATCGCGGCCGTAAAAGTAAAGAAGAGAAAACTAAAGAATTGGCTAAGATCCGTGAGCTTAGGGCTTACTATAAACAGGAAATTGAATTTTTGCAGGTTGAGAAAACATTACGTTTATCGCAAGAGTTGGGTATAGATAAGAAAAAAGTTGAGAAGTTTGATCTTAGTGAAAATGAAGAGGCGAAGATATTAGCTGCATCTTTTGATGAGCAAATGTCAGAATTATTGGCCGAGGAAGAGCAGGAAGTTGAAAAGATCCGCCGCGGTGATGAATTACCGACCGGCATTTTGAAACGGGTTGTGGTTTATGTTGCTACAAAACGTAAACTTTCTGAAGGTGATAAACTTGCCGGAAGGCATGGTAATAAGGGTGTAGTTGCCAGGATTATTCCTGAAGAAAATATGCCTTATATGCCTGACGGCACTCCGGTGGATGTAGTTTTAAACCCATTAGGTGTCCCTTCGCGTATGAACGTTGGGCAGATTCTCGAATGCCATTTAGGTTGGGCGGCAAAAGTATTAAATATGCATGTTAGCTGCCCAGTTTTCGATGGCGCAAAAGAAGGCGAAATTAAAGAATTACTCAAGAAGGCCGGCCTTCCCGAGGATGGAAAGATTACTCTTTATGATGGTTATAGCGGTGAGGCATTTGATCAAAAAGTCACTGTTGGATATATGTATATTTTGAAACTCATCCATTTAGTTGATGAGAAGATTCATGCTCGTTCTATTGGCCCTTATTCCTTGGTTACTCAGCAGCCACTCGGTGGTAAAGCTCAGTTTGGTGGCCAGAGATTAGGTGAAATGGAAGTTTGGGCACTTGAAGCTTATGGCGCAGCATTCACTTTGCAGGAAATGCTTACTGTTAAGAGTGACGACGTTAGCGGTAGAACACGTATCTATGAAGCAATTGTAAAAGGTGAACAGCGCTTGACTCATGGTACACCTGAGTCATTTAATGTTTTAATCAAAGAACTACAAGGCCTATGCCTTGATATCAAAACAGAAAAGGCTAAATAATGGAAGAGATAGTCTCATTTGATAGTATTTCAATTAAGATTGCCAGTCCCCAGGTAATTAAGTCTTGGTCTAAGGGTGATGTTAAAAAAGCAGAAACAATTAATTACCGTACATTAAAACCGGAAAAAGACGGACTTTTCTGTGAGAAGATTTTTGGCCCGGTACGTGATTGGGAATGTAATTGTGGAAAATATAAAGGAATAAAATTCAAAGGGATTACCTGTGATCGCTGCGGAGTAACCGTTGATCGCTCAAGCGTCAGGCGTGAGCGCATGGGCCATATCGAATTAGCTACTGCGGTTACCCATATTTGGTTTTTTAAGGCAGTGCCCAGCAGAATGAGCGCGCTTTTAGATATCGGCTTAAGGGATTTAGAAAGAATTATTTATTACGAAGAGTATGTTGTTGTTGATCCCGGAAGTACTCCGTTAAAGAAAAAAGAATTGCTTACTGATGAACAATATCAGGAAGCTTTAAGTAAATATGGTTCTGCTTTTAAGGCTAAGATTGGTGCTGAGGCAATCAGCGAGCTGCTAAAAGAATTGGATCTGGATGTTGTTTGCCGAAAATTAAGAAAAGATTTAGAGAAATCCAAAGATGTCCTAAATAATCGTAAAGCAATTAAGAATTTAAAGATTGTTGAAGATTTTAAAAAGAGCGGCAATAAACCTGAGTGGATGATTTTAGAGTTGGTCCCGGTAATTCCTCCGGATTTACGCCCCTTAGTCCCGCTAGAAGGCGGAAGATTTGCCACCAGCGACCTGAATGATCTGTACCGCAGGGTAATTAATCGTAATAATCGTCTTAAAAAATTAATGGAGCTAAGCGCTCCGGAAATTATTATTCGTAATGAAAAACGCATGCTTCAGGAGGCAGTTGATGCGCTTCTAGATAATGGCCGTCATGGTAAAGCCGTTAATGGTGCAAATAATCGCCCGCTGAAATCACTCTCTGATATGCTTAAAGGTAAGCAGGGTAGATTTAGGCAGAACCTTCTTGGTAAGCGTGTTGATTATTCCGGCCGTTCAGTCATCGTTGTCGGCCCGGAATTAAAATTACATGAATGCGGATTGCCTAAGCAAATGGCCTTAGAATTATTTGAGCCGTTTATTATTAAAAAATTAAGAGAAAAAGGTTTTGTGCATACAATTAAAGGCGCTCGCCGTATGGTTGAGCGTGGTAAGATCGAAGTCTGGGATATTTTGGACGAAGTAATTAAAGATCATCCCATTATGTTAAACCGTGCTCCAACTTTGCACCGTTTAGGTATTCAGGCTTTCCAACCATTGTTAATTGAAGGAAAATCAATAAAAATTCACCCTTTAGTTTGTACTGCTTTTAATGCAGATTTTGACGGAGACCAGATGGCAGTGCATGTGCCCTTGTCTTTAGAGTCACAGTTAGAGACTAAGGTGTTGATTATGGCTATAAATAATATTTTCTCTCCCGCTGATGGCCGGCCGGTTATTACTCCAACTCAAGATATAATTTTAGGTTTAGCCTATCTAAGCAGAGAAAAAGCCGGTGTTTTAGGCGAGAATAAAATATTTTCAAGCAGCGATGAAGTGTTAATAGCTTATGATGATAAGGCGGTTGATTTACATGCCAAGATCAAAATCCGTATTGAAAATTTATATAATTTTGATCAAAAGGCAAGTATAAATGAGAAAAAAATTATTACCACTACCGTTGGCAGAGTGTTGTTTAATCAGGTTTTACCTGCGGAGTTTGGTTTTGTTAATTGCGATTTAAATAAAGGCAGAGTTAGCGATATTGTTGTCAGCTGCTATAAAAGATTCGGACATACTACGACTATTAAATTGCTTGATGCAGTTAAGCGTTTAGGTTTTGAGATGGGTACTTTAGGCGGCATTTCTATCGGTATAGATGATATGACTGTTCCGTTAGATAAACCGTTGGTTTTAAAAGAATCCAAAGAAGAAGTAGCTAAAGTTGAAGATCAATACCGTAAAGGTATTATTACGGAGAGCGAACGTAAATCTAAAGTAATTGATATTTGGACTCATGCTACAGATAAAATTTCCGATTTATTATTCAAGGGCATGGATTCCTTTAATCCTATTTTTATGATGGCAGATTCAGGCGCCCGTGGTTCACGCCTGCAGGTTAGGCAGTTGGCCGGTATGCGTGGACTGATGGCTAAGCCTAGCGGTGAAATTATCGAGAATCCTATTACTGCAAATTTCCGTGAAGGCTTAAATGTATTAGAGTATTTTATTTCCACTCACGGTGCACGTAAGGGGTTAGCAGATACCGCACTTAAAACCGCTGATGCAGGTTACCTGACTCGTAGGCTTGTTGATGTTGCCCAGGAAGTAATTGTTTGTGAAGATGATTGCGGAACTCTTAACGGTATTACCGTTGCCGCAATTACTGAAGGTGATGAAGAGGTTGTCGGCCTTAAAGACCGCATCATCGGAAGAGTAGCCTTAAACAATGTTGTCGATATTATTACCGATGAGATTATTGTCGGCCAGGGCAGTGAAATCACTGAAGAAAAAGCCGATCAGATTGAAAAATTAGGAATTGAAAAGATTCGTATTCGCAGCGTTTTAACTTGTGAGTCCGGCCGTGGAGTTTGTGCTAAATGTTATGGCCGCAATCTTTCAACCGGCAGGATAGTTGAATTAGGGGAAGCAGTGGGAGTTGTGGCAGCGCAGAGTATCGGAGAACCCGGTACACAGCTGACCATGAGAACTTTTCATATCGGTGGTACAGCTTCCAGAACTATCGAACAATCATTTATTAAAGCCAAGAACGAAGGTTTAATAAAATACCATAGCTTAAGAGTTACCCTGAAGAATAATGAAAATGTAGTTTTGAATAGAAATGGTGCACTTAGCATTAATGATGCGCAGGGGCGTGAACTTGAGCGTTATCCTATACCGCAAGGCGCATTTATTTCTGTTGCTGACGGCGGGGCAATTAAGAAAGGTATATCGTTTGTGCATTGGGATCCTTATACCTTGCCGGTGCTTACGGAAGTCGGTGGTTTGGTGCGTTTTGAAGATTTACGTGAAAATATTACTATGCGTGAGGAAGTTAACCCAGTTACAAAATTAAGCGAACGCGTAGTTGTTGAGCATAAACCTGAGTATCACCCGCAGGTTGTTATTTTAGATAATAAAAAAGAAGTTTTAGGCATATACCCTATTCCTATCGGTGCCCACATTATTGTTAGAGATGGTGAGACCGTAGGCGGAGGAGACCTGTTGGCTAAGATTCCGCGAACAGTTGTCAAGACTCGTGACATTACCGGAGGTCTTCCGCGTGTAGCTGAACTTTTTGAAGCCAGGCGCCCTAAGGATCCTGCGGTGATCAGCGAAATTGACGGGTTTGTAGAATTCGGGGAAACCAAAAAAAATCAACGTGTGATCATTGTTAAATCTGCGACAGGTATGTTTAGGGAATATATTATTCCGCATGGTAAACATCCTAATGTTTATAAAGGCGATAAAGTTGACGCCGGACAGCAGTTGACTGATGGACCGGTAGTTTTACAGGATATTTTGAGCGTTTGCGGTGATAAAGTTTTACAGGAATATTTAGTTAATGAGGTTCAGGAGGTTTATCGTCTTCAAGGTGTGCGTATTAATGATAAACACATTGAAGTAATTATCCGCCAGATGCTTAAAAAAGTCAGAGTTGAAGATCCTGGTGATACTGAATTTTTGGCTACTCAGCAGGTAGATAAATGGATATTCCAAAAAGAGAATACCCGTGTAATTAAAAAAGGCGAGAAGCCGGCTCAGGCAACCCCGCTTTTATTGGGTATAACCAAAGCTTCACTTACGACTGAAAGTTTTATTTCTGCCGCTAGTTTTCAGGAGACTACCCGCGTTTTAACCGAAGCAGCTACGCGTGGCAAGCGGGATGAATTATTTGGTTTGAAAGAAAATGTTATTGTTGGGCACTTGATTCCGGCAGGTACTGGATTTAAGGCTCATCGCGATATTGATGTAATAAAAACAGTTGTTCAAGAAGTCCAAGAGAAAAAGGAATAATCTATGCCCACAATTGCTCAGTTAATTAGGTTTGGTAGGGTTTCTAAGAAAAAGAAAAGTAAATCACCGGCTTTAAAAGCCTGTCCTCAGAGAAGAGGGGTATGTATTCAGGTGCGTACAATGACGCCTAAGAAGCCTAACTCAGCTTTGAGAAAAATTGCCAGGGTTAGACTTACAACGGGGTTAGAGGTTACTGCCTATATTCCCGGAGAGGGACACAATCTTCAGGAGCACTCCATTGTTATGGTCCGCGGCGGCAGAGTTAAAGACTTACCGGGTGTCCGTTATCATATTGTCAGAGGTACATTGGATGCCTCAGGCGTTAATGCTCGAAGAAGAAGCCGTTCTAAGTATGGTGCAAAGAGGCCAAAGCCAGCAAAATAATTTAAGAAAACTATACTCCGCACTGATAAGGAATTGTGCGGGTATAACTAGCTAGGTAAAAGGAAAAAAATGAGAAGAAGAAAAGCGCAGGAAAAAGTTATTTTAGCAGATCCCAAATATAATAGTAAAATAATCGCCAAGTTTATGAATATGGTTATGCTTGACGGTAAAAAGGCTGTGGCTGAAAATATAGTTTACAGGGCTTTTGATATTGTGCTTAAGAATTTAAATGAGCAGGATATTTTGAAAGTTTTCTATAAAGCATTGGATAATGCCCGTCCACGTTTAGAGGTTAAACCGCGCAGAGTCGGTGGTGCAACTTATCAGGTGCCGATTGAAGTTAGGCAGGAACGCGGTACATCCATTGCTTTACGTTGGATTAGAGATTTTGCAAAAAATAGAAAAGGCAAAGCCATGGAACAGAAGCTTGCCGATGAAATTATTTCAGCTTACAAAGGCGAAGGTTCAGCAATTAAAAAAAGAGATGATACGCATAAAATGGCCGAATCAAACAAGGCTTATGCGCATTTTAGATGGTAACTGTATCCTCGCTAAAATCGGCGGGGATTAATTCGCACAGTAACTTACTCATACGTTGTGTTCGTAAGTTACGTGCTCATTAACTATGAGAAAAATACCTTTAAGTCAAATTAGGAATATTGGAATTATTGCTCACATCGACGCTGGGAAAACTACAACTAGCGAACGTGTTTTGTTCTATACCGGTAAGAACTACAAAATCGGAGAAGTTCACGACGGGGCAGCAACAATGGATTGGATGGTCCAGGAACAGGAAAGAGGCATTACTATTACTGCCGCTGCGACTACCTGTAAATGGAAAGATATAACTATCAATTTAATCGATACTCCCGGCCACGTGGATTTTACTATTGAAGTTGAAAGATCTTTAAAAGTTTTAGACGGAGCAGTAGTGGTTTTTTGCGGAGTAGGCGGAGTAGAGCCTCAATCTGAAACTGTCTGGCGTCAAGCAGACAGATATGGTGTTCCGCGCATTGCTTTTGTTAATAAAATGGACCGTACTGGTTCAGATTTTTTTGCCGTCATTGATCAAATGCGGGAAAGGTTGGCGGCTAATGTAGCAGCAATCCAGCTGCCGGTTGGCCGCGAGGGTGATTTTAACGGTTTAATTGATTTGGTTGAAAAGAGATTTATTCATTATAAAGACGAGCTAGGAAAAGATCTTGAAGTTAAAGATGTTCCTGAAGATATGCTGGCCGAATTTGAAAAATATCGCCTGATCTTAGTTGAAAAAGTTGCTGAAGCAGACGATAAAATTATGGAAGAATATCTGGCAGGGAAGAGCGTGACTAATGAAGAGTTAAAAAAAGCAATTCGCCGCAGTGTGATTGCCAATAAATTTGTCGCAGTGCTTTGTGGTACAGCTTTTAAGAATAAAGGCGTACAGTTGGTACTTGATGCGGTAAAAGATTATTTGCCTTCTCCGATAGATGTGCCGCCAGTAAAAGGTACTAATCCGGATAGCGGAGAGTTTGAAGAGGTTGCTGCCAACGATGACGCTCCATTTACCGCTTTGTGTTTTAAAGTTGCCACTGATCCCTTTGTTGGTAAGATTTATTTTGTTAGGATGTATTCAGGTGTTTTGACCTCGGGTACTTATATTTATAATGCCTCCAAGAGAGAAAGAGAACGCGTTACTAAAATTGTTAAAATGCACGCTAATCACCAGGAAGTAACTGATAGTATTTCTACAGGTGATATTGCTGCTTTGGTCGGTTTAAAAGATACTAAAACCGGCGATACATTATGTACAGAAAAAAATCCTATCCTTATCGAAGCTATGCGTTTTCCTGAGCCGGTTATTCAGCAGGCAATTGAGCCTAAGTCTAAAGATGCTCAAGAAAAATTGGGATTAGCAATGCACAAGTTAGAAGATGAGGACCCATCATTTAGGGTCAGCTATAACCAGGAAACAGGGCAAACTCTTATTGCCGGCATGGGGCAGCTGCATTTGGAAATTATTATTGATCGAATTTTACGCGAATTTAATGTCGAAGCTACTGTCGGTGCCCCGCAGGTTGCTTATCGCGAAACAATTAGAAAAAGTGTTTCCAGTGTTGGAAAATTTATTTCACAGTCCGGAGGCCGTGGACAGTATGGCCATTGTGTTATTGAGATGAGCCCGCAGGAAACTCCCGGAACCGGTATAACTTTTGAAGATAAAATTAGAAGCGGCGCAATTCCCCGTGAATTTATTCCGGCTGTAAAACAGGGAGTAATTGGTGCTGCTAAAAATGGTGTGTTAGCAGGTTATCCGGTTACTGATGTGAAAGTTATTTTAGTTGATGGATCTTTTCATGATGTTGATTCATCAGAGTTAGCATTTAAAATGGCCGGATCAATTGCTTTTCAAGATGGAATGAAAAAAGCAAATCCTGTTTTATTAGAACCGATTATGGATATTGAAGTAGTTGTTCCCGAAGAGTTCATGGGTCAAATCATCGGCGATCTAAGCAGCCGCCGTGCAAAAATAATTGCACTCGGACAGAGATTAAATTTAAGAACCATTAGGGCTAACGTTCCACTGTCCGAAGTTTTTAATTATGCAACTATAACAAGATCCTTGACACAAGGCCGTGCATCGTATACAATGGAACCTTCCTTCTACAGTGAAGTTCCTGGTCATGTAGCGGAAAAAGTAATTTCGGGTTCATCAAATATAAAAGTAAGAAAAACTTTTTAAAAAAAATAGGAGGAAATAAAATGGCTAAAGAAAAATTTTTAAGAAATAAGCCACACGTAAATATCGGAACTATTGGGCACATTGATCATGGTAAAACAACGCTCACTGCTGCTATTTGCAACGTTCTTTCTTTGCTTGGCCAAGCAGTTAAAAGAGATTATTCGGATATTGCTAAAGGCGGTACAGTTCGTGACGCGACAAAGACTGTTACTATAGCTGTTGCCCATGTCGAATATGAAACACCATCTCGTCACTATGCGCATATTGATTGCCCTGGACACGCAGATTACATTAAGAATATGATTACCGGAGCAGCTCAGATGGATGGAGCAATCCTGGTAGTTTCCGCGGCTGACGGCCCAATGCCTCAAACTCGTGAACATATTCTTTTGGCTCGCCAGGTTAACGTGCCTTCAATGGTTGTATTTATGAATAAAGTTGATTTAGTCGATGATAAAGAACTTTTGGATTTGGTTGAAATGGAAATTAGAGAGTTGTTGACTAAATACGGATATCCGGGAGACAAAACACCGATTATTCGCGGTTGTGCAAATAAAGCATATAATTGTACCGATGCTAAGGGTGCGGATGCTCAGCCGATTATTGATTTAATGAAGGCAGTTGATGAGTTTATTCCTCTTCCGCCGAGAGAATTAGATAAGCCTTTACTTATGGCGGTTGAAGATGTTTTCAGTATTGAAGGTAGAGGGACAGTTGCTACCGGAAGAATCGAACGTGGTAAGGTTAAAGTAGGTGAAGAAGTTGAAATTATTGGTTTAAGGCCGGAACTTAAGAAATCAGTAGTTACCGGAATTGAAATGTTCCGCAAGCTTCTTGATGAAGGGCAAGCTGGGGATAACGTTGGGCTTTTATTAAGAGGTGTAGAAAAAGATGATATTGAACGCGGGATGGTTATTGCTGCACCTAAATCTATCTTGCCTCATACAAAATTTAAGGCTAAGGTCTATATTTTGACCAAAGAAGAAGGCGGCAGACATACCCCATTCTTTAAAGGATATCGTCCGCAGTTTTATTTTCGTACCACTGATGTTACTGGTTCAGCTAATCTCCCTGAAGGCGTAGAAATGGTTATGCCCGGGGATAACGTAGAACTGAATGTGGAATTAATTACTCCGGTTGCCATCGAGAAGGAGTCACGTTTTGCTATCCGTGAGGGTGGGCATACCGTAGGTGCCGGTGTGGTGACTGAGGTAATTGCATAACAATGAATACGCAAAAGATACGTATTAAATTAAAGGCCTATGATCACCGGCTTTTAGATCAAGCAGTAATAGAGATTGTTGATACCGTTAAACGTACGGGTGCTAAAATTTCTGGTCCCGTACCGCTTCCCACAAAACGTGAGATTTATACGGTATTGCGTTCTCCGCATGTTGATAAAAAATCACGAGAACAGTTTGATTTATCTACCCATAAACGCCTTATTGACATCTTTGAGCCCACAGCTAAGACCATCGATTCATTAAGGAAATTAAACCTGCCTGCAGGAGTGGATGTAGAAATCAAGTAATAAACCAATAAACGGGTTAAATAAAAAATGATAGGACTAATTGGCAAAAAAATTGGTATGACTCAAGTGTTTGCGCAAGATAATAGCCAGGTTGGCGTTACGGCTATCGAGGCTGGTCCATGTCCGGTGCTGATGGTTATGGACAAAAATATCCAGTTGGGTTTTGAGTTAGTCAAAGAAAAAAATATTAAAAAACCTCAATTAGGACTTTTTAAGAAATTAAATATTGCACCGCGTAAAGTAATCAGAGACCTTTCAAAAGAGGCTAATGTCGAATATAAGATTGGCGACGAGCTTAAGGTTGATCTTTTTGCTGAAGGAGATTATGTTGATGTCAGCGGTATCTCTATCGGTAAAGGTTTTCAAGGCGGTATGAAACGCTGGCATTGGAAGGGTGGACCGGGTAGCCATGGTTCAACTTCTCATCGTCGTGTAGGTTCAATTGGTTCCAGCACTACTCCGGGCCGGGTATTTCGCGGACATCATATGCCAGGGCACATGGGTGCAACTAAAGCAACAATACAAAATTTAAAAGTTATTAAAGTTGATTTAGAGAAGAATCTTTTGTTGGTCGAAGGCGGAGTCCCAGGATTTAAAAATAGTTATCTAATAATTACTAAGGCCTTAAAGAAAAAGGCGAAGACTGCAGTAGGAAAGAAATAATATGTTTACATTACCTGTATATGATATTGAAGGCAAAGAGATAGACACAGTCAAGCTTAATGCTGCTGTGTTTGACGGCAGCGCCAATACTGATTGTTTGCATCAGGCTATTGAAAATTATCGGGCTAACCAGAGAAAAGGTTTGGCTGCTACTAAAACCCGCGGTGAAGTTCGCGGTGGTGGTAGGAAGCCTTGGAAGCAAAAAGGTACCGGTAGAGCACGTGTAGGTTCTACCCGTTCTCCGCTTTGGAGGCACGGTGGAGTTGTTTTTGGCCCACATCCTCGTGATTTTTCTTATGATGTTCCGCAAAAAGTTAAAGCCGGAGCTTTAAAAACCAGCCTTAATCTGAAATTAAATGAAAATAATTTTATGGTTCTAGATGATTTTAAAATTCAGGAGCCTAAGACTAAGTTAGCAATTGGCGTATTAACCAATCTTAAGTTATTTTCTACAAAAGAAAAGAAGGAAAAGAAAGTTTTATTTTTGACTCATAAATTAGATCCGCAGCTAAAAAAAGCTTTAAAAAATATTAGTTTTTTAACTGTAGATTTAGCCAGTGATTGCCATGCTTATGAAGTAATGAATAACCAAAAATTATTGATTACTAAAGCTGGGCTTGAAAACTTAACATTGAGGTTAAAATAATGGGTAATTTACCAATTATCATTAAAGCGCTTTTGCAGACAGAAAAATCAAGCGGTTATCTGGGCCAGGGCAAGTATCTTTTTTTGGTAACTAATGCTGCCAATAAGATCCAGATTAAAAAAGCAGTTGAGCAATTTTATAAAGTTAAGGTCAAGAACGTTAACACTTTTGTTTCAATGGGAAAATTAAAAAGAGTAAGACATCAATTAGGCCACACAGTGAATACTAAAAAAGCTGTGGTAACTTTAGTATCAGGCCAGAAGATAGAGGTAGCTTAATATGGGTATTATTAAATTTAAACCAACTACACCAAGCCGCAGGCATATGAGCGGTCCTGATTTTGCCGAAATTACTAAAGATAAACCGGAACGTTCGTTATTACTTCCGCTTAAAAAAACCGGCGGGAGAAATGCTTATGGCCGTATTACTACCAGGCACATCGGGGGCGGGCATAAACGTATGCTGCGTATTATTGATTTTAAGCGTGATATCTACGATCAGCCGGCAAAAGTTTTAGGTATTGAATATGATCCTAACCGTTCAGCTAGAATTGCTTTAGTTGAGTATCCTGATAAGAAAAAACGCTATATTATTGCTCCTTTAGGTCTTAATGTTGGAGATACAATTGTTTCCAGCAATCAAAAGGATATAGAAATTAAATTTGGTAATTGCCTGCTTATCCGTAATATTCCTTCAGGTACCTTAATTCATAATATTGAGATATCCAAAGGAAAGGGCGGCCAGATTGTGCGCAGCGCAGGTACTAGTGCACAGATTATGGCTAAAGAAAATGATATGGCGCATTTGAGATTACCATCCGGGGAAGTAAGGTTGGTAAGTTTGGATTGCCATGCTACCATTGGTCAAATTGGCAACATTGATCATGATGCAATTATTTTAGGTAAGGCAGGAAAGAGCAGATGGCTGGGAATTAAACCTTCAGTAAGAGGTTCAGCAATGAATCCTTTTGACCATCCGCACGGTGGTGGTGAAGGAAAGGCCGGCCAAGGTAATCCTCATCCAGTTACTCCGTGGGGTAAACCGACTAAGGGGTATCGCACTAGAAATCGTAATAAATATTCTAATAAATTTATTGTTAAAAGAAGGAAGCCATAATTATGCCACGTTCATTGAAAAAAGGTCCATACGTTGAAGAGAGTTTATTAAAGAAGATTCAGAAACAGACAAAAGCCGGGTTGCGCCAGGCAATTAAAACCTGGAGCCGACGTTCAACGATTATTCCGGATTTTGTAGGTTTAACTTTTGCAGTTTATGATGGTAAAAAACACGTTCCGGTTTTTGTTACAGAAAACATGGTGGGCCACAAATTAGGAGAATTTGCTCCTTCGAGAATTTTTAGAAAACATGGTGGTATCAAAGCGAAGAAGGCGCTAGAAAAAACATAAAATGATTTCAAGAGCTGAAGGAAAATTTTTAAGAATTTCACCTAGCAAGGTGCGGATAGTAGCGGATTTAGTGCGTGGTAAAGACGTAACTGAAGCGCAAGGCATTCTACTGCATTTAAACAAAAGATCGAAAGAATTTTTGATGAAGATTTTAAAATCTGCGACTGCGAATGCTAAAGTCAAAGGGTTTACGCAAGATAAATTGTATATCTCAAAAATTGTTTGCGATGTCGGGCCGATGTGGAAAAGATTTAAAGCTGCCGCTTTTGGCAGAGCTGCTTCAATAGTTAAACGTACCGTTCATATTAAAATTGAATTAGATTTAAAGCAAGGAGAGTAATTTATGGGACATAAGGTAAGTCCTTTATTATTAAGGATTGGTTTTATAAGACAGTGGCATTCGCGTTGGTTTGCTAAGCCTAAAGATTTTGCCGCACTCATTCAACAGGATTTTAAGATCAGAAAATTTATTAAAGCTAAGTTTAAGCAAGCGGCCATATCTAAGATTGTTATCGAAAGGCTTGCTGATAAAACTAAAATTCGCATATTTTCTGCCCGGCCCGGGATTATTATCGGCCGGCATGGTTCGGATATTGAACGCTTGCGCGCAGATTTAAGCGGTTTAGTTAAAAGTGAGCTGGCTATTGACATTCAGGAAGTGACCAAGCCTGCTTGGGATGCTCAACTAGTTGCGGAAAATATTGCTTTACAGCAAGAGAAAAGAATTGCATTTCGCCGGGCAGTAAAAAGAGCGATGGAGCAGTCAATGCAGTCTGGTGTAAAAGGTATCAGGGTTAGCTGTTCAGGCCGTCTTAATGGCGCGGAAATGGGCCGTAAAGAAACTTATAAGATCGGAAAAGTTCCTTTGCAAACTTTACGTGCAGATATTGATTACGGTTTTGCCGAAGCTTTGACTACCTATGGTTTAATTGGAGTTAAGGTTTGGATTTATAAAGGTGATATTTTAGGAAAACAATTTATTCAGGAAGAGATAAACGCTTCGCAACAGGCGCAGGCTAAAGAAGCTTTTAAGCCGGCCAATCGCGCGGTAAAATAAACACCGGAGCAAAAGGCTTTGTGGTGTTAGTTCATAAGGAGTAGAAATGGTCTTAATGCCCAAGAGGGTTAAGTATCGTAAATTACAAAAAGGTCAGCGGCGCGGTATTGCAACTACCGGCTCAACCGTTGCTTTTGGTGAATTTGGTTTAAAATCTTTAGATAATGGTTGGATAAAAAACACTCAAATTGAAGCTGTGCGAGTTATTTTAGCCCGGCAGCTGCATAAGGGTGGAAAATTATGGATTAGGATTTTTCCGGATAAGTCGATAACTAAAAAACCAGCAGAAGTTCGTATGGGTAAGGGTAAAGGAGATCTTGATCATTGGGTTGCGGTGGTAAAACGCGGACGCGTACTTTTTGAATTAGGCGGAGTACCGCAAGAATATGCCCGGGCATGTTTTCGCCTGGCAGCTTTTAAATTACCACTTCGCACAAAATTTGTAATCAGGATACATAAATAATATGAAAGCACTGGAATTAAAAGATTTGTCAAAAGAGGAATTATTGGATAAAGTTAAAGTTTTGTATGAAGAATTATCAAAGTTAAATATTCAACGGTATACCGGGAACGTAGAGAAACCACATAAGTTTGCCCTGATCAAACAGGACATTGCACGTATCAGGACAATCTTAAACCAGAAGAAAGATAAATAAGATGGGTAAGCAGAAAGAATTCAGCGCAGTTGTTGTCAGCGATAAAATGCAAAAGACTGTTGTAGTTAGAACCATGCATTTGTCTCGGCATACAAAATATGGCAAGACGACTAAGATGCATAATAAATTTAAGGCGCATGATGAAAAAGGTATCGCTAAAGTCGGCGACACTGTTAGTGTCATGGAAACTCGTCCTTTATCGAAAGATAAGCGTTTTATAGTTAAAGCAGTGCTTAGAAAGTCCGAGAATACAATTGCAGTTTTGCCAGAGGAGAAAGTTTAAATGCTTCAATTACGTAGTATTTTAGATGTTGCGGATAATACCGGAGCTCGTAAGGCGTCCTTGATTTGTGTAATAAATAAAATGGGAAGCTTTAGGGCTGAGATCGGGGATGTGGTCAGGGTTAATATTAAAGAATCTATTCCCGGGGCAACAGTAAAAAAAGGGGAAAAAGCTTTGGGAGTGGTTGTTCGCACCAGGCGTGATATTCATCGGGCTGATGGTTCAATCTTACGTTTCGATCGTAACGCTATAGTGATTATTGACGAAAAAGATAATCCTAGAGGAACACGCGTATTCGGGCCGGTTGCCCGCGAGTTAAGAGAGAAAAATTTTAATAAGATTATTTCTTTAGCACCTGAGGTAATTTAATGCAAAAAATAAAAAAGAACGATATCGTCCAAATAACTAAAGGTAAGGACAAAGGCAAGCAAGGAAAAGTGATTAGTATTATAGAGGATGGGGATCGAGCTATTATTGAGGGCCTGAATTTATCTAAGAAGCATAAACGCCAGAGCCGTCAGGATCAAAAAGGCGGGATAATTTCTATCGAGATGCCGGTTAGTATTTCTAATTTAATGATTTTTTGTAAACATTGTTCAAAGCCCAGCAGGATAGGGATAATGACTTTAAAAGATGGTACAAAATCCAGATTCTGTAAAAGCTGTAAAGAGGTCCTATAAAATGACACCTAGACTATTAGAAAAGTATCGTAATGAAATTATGCCTAAGCTGATGGAAGATTTTAAGCTTAAGAATAAAATGGCAGTTCCCAAGGTCGATAAAATTGTAGTGAACATGGGTATTGGCGAAGGCACTCAGGATGTTAAAGTCTTGGAGAAATCAGTTGATGAATTGGCAAATATAACCGGCCAGAAGCCGATTATCCGCCGAGCAAAAAAAGCTATAGCTAATTTTAAAGTTAGAGAAGGACAAGCTGTTGGGGCAAAGGTCACCCTAAGGCGTACAATGATGTATGAATTTATGGATCGTTTGCTGAATATTGCTTTACCGAGGATTCGTGATTTCCGTGGCGTATCCAGCGATTCTTTTGACCAAGGTTTTAATTATACTCTTGGTTTAAGCGAGCAAATTATTTTTCCGGAAATTGAGTATGATAAGATTACTCGCACCCAGGGCATGGATATAACTTTTGTAATCAAGAATGCCAAAAATGTGGAACAAGCAAGGAGCCTGTTAAAATATTTTGGCATGCCTTTTAAGCATAAGGAAGAAAAATAAAAAATGGCAAAGAATTCACAAATTGCAAGATGGAAAAGAGCACCGAAGTTTTCTACACGTAAATATAACCGTTGTACTATTTGCGGCCGCAGCGGCGGATATTTGAAAAGATTCCAACTCTGTCGTATTTGTTTTAGAGAGTTGGTTTGGCAGGGACTTATTCCCGGCGTAAAAAAAGCCAGCTGGTAAATATTAGGAGAGTTAAATGTCCAGAACAGATTTAATTGCTGATGTTTTTACAATTATTCGTAATGCTTTAAGGATTAAAAAAGATGCTGTGGATCTTCCGGCTTCCAGTAATATTAAAGAAATTATGAATATTCTTAAAAAGAATGAATATATTGATAATTTTAAACTGATTGAAGATAAGAAGCAAGGTGTGGTTAGGGTTTATCTTAAGTATGTTGCTGGAAAATCTGCGATTCGTAATATTAAGCGTATTTCTAAGCCGGGCTTAAGAGTTTATGTTAAAGGTAATAAAGTTCCGATAGTTTTACGCGGCAGAGGTATCGCCATTATTTCTACCTCTAAGGGCGTAATTACAGATAAAGAAGCAAGGGAACAAGGTGTAGGCGGGGAAGTAATTGGTTATGTCTGGTAAAAAATAGAATTAACTTATTGGTTGAATTTGGAATAAAAGGAAAAAATGTCTAGAATCGGAAAAAAATTAGTAGTTATACCTAAAGATGTAAAGGTTGAGGTTAGAGATGGGGTAGTTTTTGTTGAAGGCCCAAAAGGAAAACTTAATCGAAAACTATCTGACCGGATTAGTTTGGATATTAAAGAAGGGCAGCTTTTAGTTAATCGTGTTGCTGATACCAAAGTAGATAGATCGATGCATGGATTATTCCGCGCCTTGATTGTAAATATGATTATCGGAGTAACTGCCGGGTATGTTAAAGAGTTAGAAATTATAGGGGTGGGGTTTAAGGCTGCTGTAGCCGGTAATAAATTAAATATGGCTTTAGGATTTTCTCATCCGATAAATATAACTATTCCCGAAGGTATTAAAATTGAAACTCCTAAGCCTACACAGCTAATCATTAAAGGTATTGATAAAGAGTTAATTGGAAAAATCGCTACAGAGATTCGTGCAGTTTATCCTCCAGAGCCTTATAAAGGCAAAGGTATTCGTTTTGTGGGCGAGCATGTAAAGAAAAAGATAGGAAAGGCGCAAGCAACTGGCGGTGGTAAATAAAAATGAGAAAAAAAGAAGAGTTAAGGCTTAAAAGGCATAAAAGAATTAAAACCAAGATGTTTGGAACCATAGAAAAACCTCGCTTGGTTGTGCATCGATCTTTAAAAAATATTTCTGCACAGGTATTAGATGATACAGTCAGCAAGGTCTTGTTTTCACTTTCGACTAAAGATAAAGCTTTGAAGTTAAAATTTACTAAAGCAGGAAACTTAAAATCATCGGAAGCTTTTGGCCAGGTATTTGCCCAGGCAGCAAAGGAAAAAGGGTTTTGTAAAGTAATCTTTGACCGTGCCGGGTATCTTTACCATGGTAGAATTAAAGCTTTTGCAGATGCATTAAGAAAAGGTGGAATGGAGTTTTAAAATATGCGTGAATTAAACATTGGTCAGCAGTCGGATTTAGTTGAAAAAGTTATTAGTATTAATCGTGTTACCAAGGTAACTAAGGGTGGTAAAAAGCTGCACTTTAGTGCCTTAGTAGTTGTCGGTGATACCAAGGGTAGAGTAGGTTTTGCTTTGGATAAAGCCAATGAAGTTGCGGAAGCTATCCGTAAATCTTTAACTAAAGCCAAAAAAAGCCTATTTAAGGTTCCCCTGGAAGGAGCAACTATTCCTCATGAAATAATTGGTAAATTTGGAGCAGCAAGCGTGTTGCTTAAGCCTGCTTCAGAAGGAACCGGGGTTATTGCTGCCGGTCCGGTGCGCGCAATTTGTGAAGCTGCCGGTATTCATGATATACTTACTAAGTGCTTAAGGTCAAATAATCCGATTAATGTTATTAAGGCCACAATGCAGGGGTTAAAAGAGCTTAAGGCATAAATAGATCCTCGCTTTTTTAAATAGGAAAAGCCAGCGATGAAAGGAATATTTTAGTGAAAGATAAGAAGATTGTTGAAAAAGTTATTGTAAAAAAACCGGTTGTTAAGAAATCTGTGAAAAAAATAGCAATTAAACAAGACCAGGAAAAACCTGTGTTAGATACAATTTCTTTGCATAATTTAAAAAGCCCGGTTGGTTCACGAAAGAAAAGAAAACTTTTAGGCCGCGGCCCAGGTTCAGGGCATGGTAAAACTTCAACCCGTGGAAGCAAGGGGCAGACTTCACGTGCCGGACGGCATTTTTATCTAGGTTTTGAAGGTGGGCAGTCTCCGCTTATTCGCAAAATGCCTAAACGCGGTTTTGTCAGTAATTATAAAAAAATTTATCAGGTTGTTAATCTGACAGATTTGAATAGAATTAAAGATCCGATAATTACCCCAGCTGTTTTAAAAACAAGCGGTTTAATTCGTAAGGAGGCTGGTTTAATTAAAATATTGGGAAACGGCAGCATTAAGAACGCTGTAACTATCCAAGCGCATGCATTTTCAAAACGTGCGTCCAGCGAAATTACTGGCGCTGGCGGCAAGGCCGAAATATTAAATGTTTAACGCACTGGTTAATGCGTTTAAAATTCCAGATTTAAAGAGACGGTTAATTATCACAGGTTTGCTGATTGCGGTCTACCGTATAGGCTGTTATGTCCCTACACCCGGTATTGACGGAACGGCGCTGGCAGATTTTTTTAACCGTATCGCGAAAACTCAAGGCGGGACGCTCTTTGGTATAATTAATATGTTTTCCGGCGGCGCTATGGAGCGGTTGACCATATTTGCCTTAGGAATCATGCCGTATATTTCCTCTTCGATTATTATGCAGCTGCTTACGGCAGTTATTCCGGCGTTGGAGAAAATGGCCAAAGAAGGTAAAGCCGGATACGAGAAAATTAATCAATTTACCCGTTACGGAACGGTTTTCCTATCAGTTGTACAATCTTATTTTATCGCTCTTTGGCTTGAAAACCCTGCCCGATTTGAAGGATTACAGATTGTTCTACATCCTGGTTGGGGATTCCGGATCTTGACTGTTTTAACCCTTACTACCGGTACAATTTTTATTATGTGGTTGGGAGAGCAAATTCAAGAGCGCGGGATCGGCAATGGAATTTCTTTGGTAATAACCGCGGGTATTATTTCGCGTATTCCTACAGCGTTTAATCAGCTTTTTGTTTTAATTTCTCCGTTTGCTCCCAGCCGCAGGCAAATTCAACCGATTACTTTATTGATTATGACTGTTTTATTAGTCATTGTAGTTTTTTCGGTTATCATGATTACGCAAGGCATAAGGAAAATTCCTGTGCAGTATGCCCGGCGTATCGTCGGCCGTAAGATTTACGGAGGTCAGAGCACATATATACCGCTTAAGGTGGACACCTCTGGAGTTATCGCGATTATCTTTGCGCAGTCGATTATTTTGTTTCCGGCAACACTGGCTTCTTTTATCCCTAATCCTGCTTTTCAGGGATTTGCCCAGAGTTTAATTCGCGGACAGGTATTGTATTCAGTAGTTTATGCTCTTTTGATTATTTTCTTTTGTTATTTTTATACAGCGATTGTTTTTAATCCGAACGATTTATCTGAGAATATGAAAAAGTACGGTGGTTTTATTCCCGGAATCCGTCCCGGGGCGCCGACTGCAGAATTTCTCGATTATGTTATGACTAGGATTACTTTGGCTGGGGCAAGTTTTATTGCGGTAATTGCAATCATGCCGGATTTTATTATGGCTTGGCTTAAGGTGCCTTATTTAGTTGCTTCGTTTTTTGGCGGCACAGGTATTTTGATTATTGTCGGTGTCATGTTAGATACTTTGAAGCAGATTGAATCACACCTATTAACGCACCATTACGAAGGTTTTATAAAAAGCGGTCAGATAAGGGGAAGAAGATAATGTATCTTGTACTTTTAGGGCCTCCGGGAGCAGGTAAGGGAACTCAGGCAAAAAAATTAGCACAAAATTTAGGTTTACCGCATATTTCTACGGGAGACATTTTGCGACAGAATGTTAAAGCCGGCACAGATTTAGGAAAACAAGCCAAGGATATTATGGATAAAGGTTTGCTGGTCGGTGATGATTTAGTTGCCAAAATGCTCGATGAGCGTTTTAGTAATCCGGATATAAAAAATGGTTTTATTCTAGATGGATATCCCCGGACCTTAGCTCAGGCTTCGACCTTAGATGAGATTTTAAACCGTAAAGGCAAGGTAATTGATTTGGTAATTTATTTAAATACCAGTGACGAAGTAATTATTAAACGGCTTGGTGGAAGATTGGTTTGTTCTAAATGCGGAGCAAACTTTCACGCCGTAAATATGCCCCCGAAAACTCAAGGGGTTTGTGATAATTGTGGAGCTGATTTATATCAGCGTTCTGACGATAACGAGATAACGGTGCGCAAGCGCCTTGAGGTTTATAAACATGAAGTTGCTTCTTTGATAGGGTATTATAATCAGGTAAAGAAATTACGCAGCTTGGATGCGGATTTAGATGCCGGGTTGGTTTTAGGGCAGATTATCGAGTTAAGCACTAAAAAAGCTTAAAATGATTCCTTTAAAATCACCAAAAGATTTGGAAATGCTTTCCCGGTCAGGTAGGATTTTAGCTTCGGTTATGCGTCAAGTTGAAGCAATTATCTGCCCAGGAATTACAACTTTGGATATTGACCGTTTAAGCGAAGAACTGATTATTAAGAATAATGCTCTACCAGCTTTTAAAAATTACAAAGGTTATCCAGCGACAGCCTGTGTATCGGTGAATGAAGAAGTTGTTCACGGTATTCCTTCCCCAAGAGTAATTTTAGGCGGGGATATTGTCAGCATAGATTTAGGTGTAAACTATCAGGGTTATTTTTCGGATATGGCAGTAACTTTGCCGGTAGGTAAAGTTGATCAGAAAGCAACAAAGTTAATGGAAGTAACTAAGCAATCTTTAAGCTTAGGCATTAAACAAGCGGTTGCTGGAAATAATTTAACTGATATTTCTCATAGTATTCAAAGTTTTGTTGAAGCTGAAGGTTTTTCAGTGGTTAGGCAGTTTGTCGGGCATGGAATAGGTGCTGTTTTGCATGAAGAGCCGGAAATTCCTAATTTTGGCAAACCAGGGAGAGGCCCGGTTTTAAAAAGTGGAATGGTTTTGGCTATCGAGCCAATGATTAATATGGGTTCGTGGGAATGTTATATACTTGATAATGGATGGACAGCAGTAACCAGTGACAGTTCTTTATCAGCGCATTTCGAACACACTGTAGCAATTACCGATAAGGGTCCAGTAGTATTGACAGCTTAATTAATAGTCCCGCCTTGAATATTTAGGGGGATAAATTCACGCATTAACTTACGAAGACTACACATTCATAAGTTAAACGTTCATTGAATGCCAAAAGAAGACTTAATTGAAACTGAAGGTAAAATTCTTGAAGCCCTGCCTAATGCTATGTTTAAGGTGGAGCTTGAAAATGGACACGTAGTTTTAGCCCATGTTTCGGGGAAAATGCGTATGAATTTTATCAGGATACTTCCGGGTGATAAAGTAAAATTAGAACTTTCTCCTTATGATTTAAGCCGGGGGAGAATTACTTTTAGGGTGAGATAATGAAAGTTAAAGCATCGATTAGAAAGATTTGTGATAAATGCAAGATTATTAAAAGAAAAGGAGTGGTGCGGGTAATTTGTGTAACCACTAAACATAAACAAAGGCAAGGCTAATACCCCGTACTTATAATGAATTGTGCGGGTATGCCCTAAGTGGGCAAGGAGTTTAAAATATGCCAAGAATTATCGGTGTTGATATACCTAAGGAAAAGAAGATAGAGATTGCTCTTACTTATTTATATGGAGTGGGTAGAGCGGTTTCAAACATTGTGCTTAAGGAAGCCGGGATCGATCCGAATAAGCGGGCTAAAGATTTAAGTGAGGAAGAGGTTTCCCGGATTACAGCAATTCTTCAAAAGGGAAGCTTAAGAATTGAAGGCGATCTTAGACGTGACATATCTCAAAATATCAAGCGTCTTATGGATATCGGCTCGTGGAGAGGCATGCGTCATAAAAAAGGTCTTCCGGTAAGAGGACAGCGTACGCGGACTAATGCGCGTACCCGAAAAGGCAAAAAAAGAGTAAATTTAGCATCACCGGTTAAAAAACCTGAAAGCGCACCAAAAGCCGCTAAGCCCGCTGGAAAATAGAACAGGCGGTCGACGCCAATCGGTGCTGCGTCGATGTTATATCGGTATATAAAGGAGACGAATAAAGATGGCAACAAAAGATAAAGCAAAGAAGAAAAAAATCGCTCGAGGTATTACCAGCGGTAATGCTTATATTCAGGCAAGTTTTAATAATACAATAATCACTATAACTGATAAGCAGGGTAATGTAATTGCTTGGAGTGCTCCCGGTTGCGTTGGTTACAGTGGTTCTAAGAAATCTACGCCATTTGCTGCGCAAATTGCGGCAACTGATGCAGCACGTAAGGCTAAAGAAGTTGGCGTCAAAGAGTTAGAGGTTTATGTTAAGGGCCCTGGGTTTGGCAGAGAGTCTGCAATTCGGGCGCTTCAGGCAGCAGGAATAGCGATCACTTTAATTAAAGATGTAACTCCTATTCCTCATAATGGTTGCCGTCCTAAGAAGAAAAGGAGAGTTTAATTTATGGGCCGTTACACTGGTGCAGTTTGTAGATTATGCCGCAGACAGGGCGAGAAGTTGTTTTTAAAAGGTTTAAGATGCAATACTGAAAAATGCGGTATTGCCAAAAGAGCTTATCCGCCGGGTCAGCATGGTGAAGGCAGAAGACAGAAACTTTCTAACTACGGTGTTCAGTTAAAAGAAAAACAGAAAGTTAAAAGAATTTACGGAGTTATGGAAAAGCAGTTTCGTTTATATTTTAAAACGGCTTCCAAGACTAAAGGCGTAACCGGTAAGGTTCTTTTGCAGTTACTGGAGCGTAGAATTGATAATGTAGTTTTTCGCATGGGCTTGGCTATTTCTCGTGCCCAGGCGCGTCAGATCGTTAGGCATAATTGGATAGCGGTTAATTCGCGCAGAGTTAACATTCCTTCGTTTCTAATTGATAAAGATGATATTATTGAAATTAAAGCTAAAGATAAAGCTAAAATCAAAGTTAAGGATAATATGGAACTTTCTAAAGAAAGGACTGTTCCGAGCTGGCTTGAGTTTGACGCCGCTTCAATGAAAGCCAAAGTTTTAAGGCTTCCGGAAAAGAGCGATATTCAACAGCCGATACAAGAGCAGTTAATCGTCGAGTTGTATTCCAAGTAATATTTGAATTTAATATAAGGGGGTAATATGGGTATAAAATGGAGAGATTTTCAATTTCCTAAGAAACTTGAATGTGACGAATCAACCTATACTGATACTTATGGAAAATTTACGGCAGCTCCTTTTGAAAGAGGATATGGTGTAACTTTAGGCAACTCTTTAAGAAGGGTTTTGCTTTCTTCAATTGAAGGCAGCGCGGTTACTTCGATTAAAATTGCCGGAGTTTCCCATGAATTTTCAACTATCCCGGGAGTTTTGGAAGATGTACCAGAGATTATCTTGAATATTAAAAGTTTGGTTTTAAATTCTCATTCCAAGATTCCTAAAACAATCTATCTTAAAGCTGATAAAAAAGGCGTCGTTCGCGCCAAAGATATTGAGGCTGATGAGACAATTGAAATTATTAATCCCGAACTGCATATTGCTACTCTTACTAAAGATACTAAACTTAATATCGAGATGGAAGTTTCCCGCGGTAGAGGATATGTTCCGGCTGAGTTAAACAAGAGAGAAGATAAAGTTGCAGATTTTATTGCAGTTGATTCAATTTTTACTCCGATAAAAAAGATCAATTATTTTGTTGAGAATACGCGTGTAGGTCAGCGTACCGATTATGATAAATTGATTGTTGAGATTTGGACTAACGGTAGTATTAACCCGAAAGATGCGTTGCTTTATGCTTCAAATATTTTACAAAGGCATTTAGACATCTTTGTTAGCTTCGGGCAGTTACCTGAGGATGTTGCCGAAGAAGAGCCGGAGATGACTAAAGAGGATGCAGTTCTTTATGAAAAATTAAGGCTGCCGATTTCTGAGCTTGAACTTTCAGTGAGGAGCTCTAACTGTTTAAGGGAAGCAGGGATTAAAACCATTGCAGACTTGGTTAGAAAGTCTGAAGATGAGATGCTCGGATTTAAAAATTTTGGTAAAAAATCTCTTACCGAGATTCAGGAGCTGCTTGTGGCTATGGGCATTACTCTAGGGATGCAAGTTGATCCTAAGAAAATTAAGAAGGGTTAAATAATATGAGACATGGAAAAAAAAGAATGCAACTGGGCCGTTTCACCAGTTGGCATGATGCGACAATAGTTAGTTTAGCAAAAAATATGGTTATCAATCAAAGTATTAAAACTACTTTGATTAGAGCTAAGTCTTGTAAGCAAGAAGTTGAAAAGCTTATAACTTTAGCTAAAAAAAATACGCTTTTTGCCCGTAGGCAGGCACAAAAAGTTTTGGGAGAGCACAGATTAGTAAATGTACTTTTTAACGAAATTGGTCCGCGTTTTGCTAAGCGTAACAGCGGGTTTACCAGGATTATTAGTTTAGGCAGGCGCCGAGGCGATAATGCTGAAATGGCAATTCTGGAATTAACTGAATTAAAGAAAAAAGAAGTTAAGAAGCCTAAGCATGTTAAAGAAGCCAAGCCGGAGATTGAAGAAGTTGAGGCTACTGAAGTAAAAGAAACAAATGAGGTAAAAGAAATAAAGGTAGATGCTAAAGAAAAACCTTTTGATGAGAAAAAACCGCAGAAGAAATTTATGGGCGGCTTAAGAACTATATTTAAAAAGAAAAGTGATTCTTTATAAGTAAAGAACCGAAGTACTTGGCTTTTATGAAAATAGACACAAGGCTTGCTGAGCGCCTTAAAAAAATTAATCCTTCTTCGACTTTAGCGATTACGTCTAAAGCTAAAAAGCTTAAAAATGAAGGCAAAGATATCCTTAATTTTGCAGCAGGGGAGCCGGATTTTGATACTCCCGATTTTATCAAAGAAGCTGCGATCAAGGCTATTACTTCAGGTTTTACCAAGTATACGCCGACTACCGGTATCCCGGACTTAAAAAAACTCATCTGTCAAAAATTTAAAAAAGACAATTCTTTAGAGTATGCTCCGGACCAGATTGTTGTTTCAAATGGGGCAAAGCACAGCATTTATAATACGCTTTCGGTATTATTGAACCGTGGCGACGAAGTGCTCATACCTTTGCCTTACTGGGTAAGCTATCCTGAGATGGTTAATCTTTGTGACGGGATTCCGCGTTTCATAAAAACAACCGCTGTAAATAATTTTAAAATTTCTGTATCAGATCTGGTTAAGCACATTACTCCAAAAACTAAAGTTTTAATTCTTAACAGCCCTTCAAATCCAGCCGGGTCGGTTTATAACCGGGGAGAGCTGGAAGCGATTGCTAAGGCATGTGTAGAAAAGAATATCTTTGTAATTAGTGATGAGATTTATGAAAAAATAATTTTCGATGGCTTAAAACATGAATCAATCGCAAGTTTTAATAAGGATATTTATAATTTGACTATTACAGTTAATGGCTTGTCAAAAAGCCATTCAATGACCGGGTGGCGCATCGGTTATCTGGGCGCACCAAGTGATGTGGCCAGCGCTATTTCGAATTTACAGGACCATTCGACCTCTAATCCTAATTCTATTGCTCAGAAAGCAGCAGTAGCGGCGTTGAGTGCGCCTGAAGATTTTACGCATAAAATATGCCGGGAATTTGAAAAACGGAGAGACTATTTGGCTCTCCGGATTAAGGAAATCAAAGGTCTTAGTTTTTGCTTGCCACAAGGCGCATTTTATATGTTTTGCAATATATCTGAAACCAGGCTTAGCTCTATGGATTTTTCCAGGCGCCTGCTTGAAGAAGAATATGTCAGCCTTATTCCGGGCAGTGCTTTTGGTATGGATGACTACATAAGGATAAGTTTTGCTACAAGTATTGAGGATTTGCAAAAAGGTATGGATAGGTTAAAAAAATGGGTGGATAAATTATGAGTGGTCAGACTATAGCCGAAAAAATATTAAGCCGGCATGCCGGAAAAGTTTTACATGCGGGTGATTTTGCGGTTTGTAAGATTGATTTTGCTTTTGGGCAGGACGGTACCTCTTCGATAATTATTGATCGGATCAGGGACTTAGGGGTAAAAAAATTAAAAACAAATTTTTGTATGGTCATTGACCATAGTGCTCCGAGCCCAAGCGAAGGAGTCTCTCGGGTACATAAAAAGATGCGGGATTTTTCAAAGGATTTTAAAACAGAAATTTTTGACATTGGCTGCGGAGTGTGCCATCAGGTTATCCCGGAATCAGGAAATATCCTACCCGGAGATTTAATTTTGGGCGCTGATTCACATACTTGCACCTATGGGGCACTGGGTGCATTTTCTACAGGAGTCGGTTCTACTGATTTGGCAATTGCACTTTCTACCGGGAAAAATTGGTTTAAAGTACCGGCAACGATTAAAATTGTTGTTCAAGGTAAATTGCAAAAAGGAGTTTTTGCTAAGGATTTGATTTTAGATATAATTGGTAAATTAAAAAGTGACGGGGCAACGTATAGGGCGGTTGAATTTTCAGGCCCGGTGATTAATAGCTTAAGTATGGACGGCCGTTTTACTATTGCCAATATGTTGGTTGAGATGGGCTCGAAAGCAGGTTTTATGCCGGTTGATAAAAAAACCCTTGCTTGGTTGGGGCCAAGAGTTGGCAAAAATAGGCGTATTGAAAGTACTACTGCCGATAAGGGGGCAATCTATCAGGATGTCTATGAATTTGATGCCTCTAAGTTAGAGCCGACAGTTTCTTTACCGCATAGCGTAGACAATACGGCATTGGCTGCGTCTTTAAAGAAAATAAAAATAAATGAAGCTTTCTTAGGCACCTGTACTAATGGGCGCATAGATGATTTTATTGCCGCCTCAAAAGTTTTAAATAAACGGAAAATTTCTTCAGATGTTAAGTTAATTATCGCTCCCAGCTCCCGAGGGGTTTATCTGGAGGCTTTAAAACTTGGATTGATTGAAATATTTATAAAAGCCGGTGCAGTTATCGTTGCTCCGGGCTGCGGGCCTTGCGTGGGTACGCATAATGGCATTCCCAGTGACGCAGAAGTAGTAATCTCAACTGCTAATCGTAATTTTAAAGGGAGAATGGGCAATCCTTCTGCATTTATTTATTTGGCATCGCCAGCTACAGTTGCCGCTTCAGCGCTTAAAGGATATATCAGCGATCCAAGAGCTTACTTTTAATTAAAAGTTTTTATTTACGCTTAAAAATATTTTTCAGGTAAAAGTTAGAGGAGGATGCTATGGAAATTCGTGATTTGCTTTTAATGTGTATCGAAAAAAGCGCTTCTGATTTGCACCTTACCGAAGATGAGCCGCCGATTTTACGTGTTGACGGCAGTTTACTGCGGACAAACAAAGATTTACTAACCAGGTTAGATTTAAAGAAAATGCTTTATAGCGTTCTCTCTAATTCACAGAAAGAAATCTTTGAACGTGAGTTAGAGCTGGATTTTTCATTGGCTCTGCCGGGATTAGATCGTTTTCGTGTGAATATTCATTTGCAGCGGGGCAGCGTAGAAGGGGCTTTTCGCCGTATCCCGATTGAAATACCTACGGTGGATAAATTGGGTTTACCTAAGATTGTATCTGATTTGGCGCGTAAGCCAAACGGCTTAGTTTTAGTAACCGGCCCTACCGGGATGGGTAAAACTACAACCTTGGCGGCAATGATTGATTTAATCAATACTGAGAGAGAATGCCTGATTACTTGTATTGAGGATCCAATCGAGTTCATTTATACTAATAAAAAAAGCGTAGTTAAACAACGCGAAGTTTATTCCGATACACATTCATTCTCCGAAGCTTTGCGTCATACCTTGCGCCAGGATCCCAATGTTATTGTGGTGGCGGAAATGCGTGATCTAGAGACCATTTCAACTGCTTTGACTGCTGCTGAAACCGGGCATCTTGTTTTGGCTACTTTACATACTCCTGATGCACCGCAAACTGTTTCAAGAATTATTGATGTTTTTCCGGCGCATCAGCAGCAGCAGGTTAGGCTGCAGTTTTCCGATTGTTTGCAAGGAGTAGTTTCGCAGCTTCTTCTTCCTCACGCATCAGGAAAGGGCAGAGTATTGGCCACTGAAGTTATGGTAGCTACTGCCAGTGTCCGGAATGTTATTCGTGAACAGCAAGTTGAGCAAATCTTAACAATTATGCAGACCGGCTCGCAATATGGCATGAATACTATGGATAAATCTTTAAAAGACCTTATGCAGAAGGGGTTAATTACTTTGGATATGGCAATGTCTAAAGCTAAAAATAGAGAGGAATTTAAGCAGCTATGAGTATTACAGGAAAGAGCATGAAATTAGGGGATAATATTAATACGGATTTTATTATTTCCGGGAGATATAAATTTGCCATTACCGATATGAAAGAGCTGGCCAAACATATCATGGAGGATATCGATCCTGACTTTTCTCAGAAGATTACTCCGGGTAAGTCAATTATCGTTGCCGGTAATAATTTTGGTATGGGCTCAAGCCGCGAACAGGCACCGCTAGTAATCAAAGAAGCCGGCATTGTTGCAGTTTTGTCTCCGCAGTTTGCACGGATATTCTTTCGTAATAGTTTTAATATCGGTTTATTATTAATTGAAACTGATACTTCTAGAATTGGCGAAGCCGATGAATTGGAAATCGATTTAGTTCAAGGTATAGTTAAGAATTTGACTAAAGGTATAGACCTAAGAATCAAGCCTTTACCGAAATTCATGCAGGGTCTTTTGGCTGAGGGCGGCATTATTAATTATTATAAAAAACACGGAGAATTAAAAGTTTAAATGCAGCATAATATAACTCTTATTCCTGGCGATGGTATTGGTTATGAAATTTCACTGGCTGCTACTCGCTGTATTGAGGCTACCGGTGTAGATATTAAATGGGATACTGTGCTTGCCGGAAGCGATGCGTTTGAAAAAACCGGTGAACTGCTTCCTAAGAGCGTGTTAGATTCAATTCGCAAGAATAAGGTAGGCCTTAAGGGCCCGATTACAACTCCAGTCGGTACCGGATTTCGTTCGGTAAATGTCGCTATCCGGCAAGCTTTAGATCTTTACGCTTGCTTGCGTCCGGCAAAGAGTTATGCCGGAGTGAAAAGTCATTTTAAGGATATTGATTTAGTTATTGTTCGGGAGAATAGCGAGGATCTTTACGCGGGCATAGAATTTGAGGAAGGTAAACCTGAAACTAAAGCTTTGATTGCGCAAATTGCGAAAGACATAAAGAAGAGTATCCGTGTTGATTCCGGCATAACCATTAAACCGATATCTAAATTTGCTTCCGAGAGAATTGCAAGATTTGCTTTTGAATATGCGTTAAAAAATAATCGTAAAAAAGTCACCTGCGTACATAAAGCCAATATTATGAAATTTACCGACGGCCTGTTTTTAAAAACTGCACGCCAGGTTGCGCTGGAGTTCGAAGGTAAAGTTGATTTTAATGATGTGATTGTCGATAATATGACCATGCAATTGGTGCAGAAACCGTATAATTTTGATGTTTTGCTTTTACCTAATCTTTACGGCGATATTGTTTCTGATCTTTGTGCCGGATTGGTTGGCGGATTAGGCGTTGCTCCGGGGTCTAATATCGGAACGGATATGGCTGTTTTTGAAGCCGTACATGGTTCTGCTCCAAAATATAAAGGAAAAAATAAAGTCAACCCGACTGCGATGATTTTATCAGGGGTATTAATGTTACGTTATATCGGGGAGAATACAGCGGCGAATAATTTAGAGGAAGCAGTAAAACAGGTTATCGCCGAAGGTAAATTTGTAACTTATGATTTAAAAGCAGATCCTCTAGACCCAGCTATCGTTGGCACTTCCCAGATGGCCGATGCAATTATTAAAAAACTTAAATAGAAATTCTAAACTTGAATTTAGAGTTTAAAAGAGGGGTTTTATGAAAATAAGCGTTATTGGCGCAGGCAATGTGGGAAGTTTAACTGCAATGCGTATTGCTAGTGATGGCCTGGGAGATGTTTTGCTTATTGATGTAGCTAAGGGGCTTGCCCACGGTAAAGCTTTGGATTTAGAGGATGCCCGGGTACTTTTAAAATATAATTACAATATTCAAGGTAGCGATGATATTGCTCAAATTAAAGATTCCGATATTATTGTGATTACTGCCGGACTTGCCCGTAAGCCGGGAATGAGCCGTGAAGAACTGTTAGCCAAGAATGCTCAGATTTTAAAAGGTATATGTTTAAATATTAAAGAGTTGGCAAAGAAGGCGATTGTTATAGTGGTGACCAATCCTTTGGATATTATGACATTTTATGCTTTAAAAATTACCGGGTTTAAGCCGAGTAAGCTTTTTGGCATGGGTATTAGTTTAGATACTGCCCGGTTTATTAATTTGATTGCTGAAGAGTTGAAAGTATCAGTTAATGATGTTGAGGCGTTGGTAATCGGCGCCCATGGGCAGAACATGCTGCCTTTGCCAAGTTTTTCGAAAGTTAAAGGCGTAGCTTTAGATGAATTCATCAATGAAGATAAAATTAAATCTTTAGTTGATCGTACTATTTCAAGGGGCGCAGAAATTGTTGCAAACCTGGGTACGGGAAGTGCGTTTTTTGCTCCTTCGGCGGCAGTTGCGGCAATTATTAAATCGATAGCTAAGGATGAGAAGCGGACTATTGGTTTATGCAGTTATTTAAGCGGACAGTACGGAATTAAAGATACCTGTATCGGAGTGCCTTGTCGTTTAGGTAAGAATGGAATTGAACAGGTTATTGAATTAGATCTTTCTCCGGATGAAAAAGAAAAGCTGGTAGAATCAGCAATGTCGGTAGCTAACTCAACTGCCCAATTAATTGCCTAATATGGTTCGGCGGGGATTTTTTAAGATGAGGAATTACGCCGTTCTTAAGTATCAATCCTGAGCAAGGTCGGAGAATTAATTTGTACCTATGTATGATTTAGTTGTCATTGGAGCTGGCTGGGCAGGTTATAACGCTGCTTTAAGGGCAAAGGAAATCGGCCTTAAAGTTTGTCTTATTGAAGCTAACCAGATTGGCGGCACTTGTCTTAACTACGGTTGTATCCCCACTAAAACTTTAATTCAATCTGCAAAAATATTTTCACTGGTTAAAAAATCAGCTGCTTTCGGTATTAAGCTGGATAATCCTCGGTTAGATTTCGTAAAAATCCAAGACAGAAAAAATAAGGTTATTGCTCAGCTTGCCCAGGGCATGCAAAGTATGCTTAAGGGGATTGATTTTATTAAATCAACCGCTCGAGTTATTTCTGCTCAAGAGATTGAAATCCAAAGCAGTAAAATTGATACTAAGTTTATATTAATCGCTACCGGAAGCCAACCGGTTGAATTACCTGATTTAAAATTTGATCATCAAAAGATAATTTCAAGTAACGATGCTCTTTTACTAACTGAGGTTCCATCTTCATTATTGATTATTGGGGGCGGAGTTATTGGATGCGAGTTTGCGAGTTTGTTTTCTGCACTTGGCAGCCAGGTGACGGTTGCCGAAAAAATGCCTTTGCTTTTATTCGGCGAGGATAAAGAGATAAGCAGGAAAATAGAGGCTGTTTTTAATAAAAAAGGGATTAAAGTCGTAACTTCCGCAAAAATCGCCGACTTTAACCCAAATAATTATTCTTGTGTTTTGGTTTGCGCAGGTAGAGAGCCGAATATTAGGGGCCTAGTTTTAGGAAATTTAGGCTTAAAATTAGAAAGCAACAGGATAGTAGTTGATGATTATCTTAAAACTAATATTGATAGCATATATGCTGCAGGAGACTGTGTTTCTAGTCGGATGCTTGCGCATTACGCAGCCTACCAGGGTGTTACTGCAGTTAATAATATGTTTTCTGATGATTGGCGCAAGGCGGATAATTTAATTGTCCCGTCTTGTATATTTACCGAACCGCAAATTTCCAGCGTTGGCTTAAATGAAGAAATTGCTTCTGCCAGAGGCATAAAAATAAAGATACATAGATTTGATTTCCGTGCTTCGGCAATGGCGCACGTGGTGGATGAGGCGGAAGGGTTTATTAAGGTTATCAGCAATCAGGAAACCGGGCAGGTGCTTGGCGCTTGCATGGCCGGCCCTTTGGCTAGTGAATTAATTGCAATTCCTACGCTGGCAATTACAGCGGGTTTAAATATTAAACAATTTCAAGCTACGATATTTGCTCATCCAACTTTTGCTGAAAGCATACACAAAGCTATTAATAGTTAGGGTGAGGTTACTTGCCTGGTTTGCGCTTAACAATGATTTTCCCAAATAAAAGATAGAGGAGTATTGATGCTTAAAGTTATTTTGCCAGAATTGGGGGAAGGAATTACAAAAGCAACTTTGACTTATTGGTTCTTTAAAAATGGCCAGAAGGTTAATAAAGATGCTGATTTAGTGGAGTTAACTACCGATAAAACTACTTTTAATTTACCTAGCCCCTGCACCGGAATAATCTCCGAAATAATCTGTAATCCAGGTGATACTGTAAGTATCGGCCAGACATTGGCAGTAATTAACGAATCTATTTGACGCAATTGTTTTGTACTTCTGCGTAAAGTGCACTAACTGATTATAGCGGTAACCAATATAACTAGCTAGCCCTGTTTCCCTACGCTTGCAGAATTTTGCTGTATTACTATGGTACCGGATTTCTATTTCTCATTGACATTATTTGGCTTCTAAGGTAAATTAAATGAATGAAAATTGACTATAAAAAAGAATTAGAAAATGCAGCCAGGAATATGATTTTTGTACATGATCCCGATCTGTTAATTAAAATGATCGTGCGCATGATGGTTAATAAAGCTCGAATTGCCCACGCCAGCTTTTTTTTGTATAATAAAGAAAAACAGGGTTATTTGCTTACGGTTTCTAAAGGCACGCTAAGTAAAAAAATTCCTCTGGATTTAGTCTGCATTGATAAAGACGATGTTTTAATCCGTTTTTTTAAAGAGCATAAAAGTAATTTTATTTTTGGCCGGGAAGCTTTACTTTATAGCGAAGCAAAATCTGCTTTAAAAAGCACGAAATTAAAACCGGATGCTAAGCAGCAGTTAGTTCAGGTTCTTTATCAGTTGGAGCTTTTGGAGACACGAGTCTGTATTCCCAGTTATTTTCGGGATGAATTGTTAGGGTTTCTGTTATTAGGAAAAAAAGATAACGGTAAACAATTTATTAACGATGAACTGGATTTTCTTGTGGCCCTTAATTCTAATGTGGCTATGGCCATAAGAAACGCCCAATTGTTTAAGGAGCTAGAATATGAGCTGGATCGTAAGCATCAATTGTTTGTGCGTACAACCGTTGCTTTAGCTGCGGCTATTGAAGCCAAAGATCATTATACGCATGGGCATACTACGCGGGTAACAAATTTAAGCCTGGAAATTGCCAAGCGGTTGGCTCAGAAAAATAAGAAGGAATTTGATGCTAAATTCTTAGAGAATCTGCATATTGGCAGTCTTCTGCATGATATTGGCAAGATTGGTGTGCCAGAGCACATTCTCAATAAGCGCAGCAGCTTGACTGTCGGTGAACGTAATCGTATTAATGAGCATCCGATGATCGGGGTCAATATACTCAAACCGATAAAAGAGTTAGATGGTTCATTGCTTGGGGTAAGGTATCATCATGAACGGTTTGATGGCAAAGGTTATCCTGATGGGTTATCCGGAGCACAGATTCCTTTAGTTGCTTCGATAATTTCAGTAGCGGATTCTTTTGATGCCATGAATACTGACCGCCCATACCGAGCGGCTTTGGATAAAAAAGACGTAATTAATGAAATTACAAAATTAAGCGGTAGGCAGTTTTCTCCTCTAGTTACGGATGTTTTTTTGGAACTCTGCAATGAAGGAAAGATCTAAATTTCTATGCTTCCTAAACGAATAATTTTAATGTATATTTCTGAAGTTTCCGGCCACCGTAGCGCTACCCTGGCTATTGAAAAAGCAATTAAAGAGCTTAGTCCGGATACTGAAATTTTAAATATCAATGCTTTCAACTATACCAATCCCATATCCGAGAAAGTTATAAATCGTATTTATATGGAAGTAATCAAGCGTACCCCTAAAGTTTGGGATTATCTTTATGACAATCCCAGTGTAGTTAGGGGCTTAGAGAATATTAAGAAGCATGTTCATAAGTCTAATTCTCCAAAACTTAAAAAACTTTTTGATAAATTCAATCCCGACCTAGTGGTCTGTACCCAGGCTTTTCCCTGTGGTATGGTCGCTGATTATAAAAAAACTTATGGGGTAAATTTACCTTTGGTTGCCGTACTTACTGATTATGTACCGCATTCTTATTGGGTGTATGACTTAGTAGATTATTATATAACTCCTTCAGAAGATGTCTCAGTGAAATTAGAAAAAAAGGGAGTTGATCCCTTAAAAATCAAACCTTATGGCATTCCTTTTGATCATAAGTTTAACCTGAAGATGAATAAGGATGAGGTTTTTCAGAAGTTAAAATTGAATTCTAAAAAACCGGTAATATTGATTATGGGCGGCGGCCAAGGATTGGGTCCGATTAAAACAGTTGTTAAGTCGCTAGAAAAAAGCCGGTATGATCTTCAGGAGCTAATTGTCTGTGGTACTAATAAAAAATTATTTAAGTCTTTAAAACGTAAAATAAAGCATTGCAAGAAAGATATCCGTTTATTCGGTTTTATCCAAAATATAAATGAGTTGATGCATATTTCTGAAATAATTTTATCTAAACCAGGAGGAGTTACTACAGCTGAGGTTTTAAGTATAGGTTTGCCGATGGTAATTGTCAAACCCATTCCCGGGCAGGAAATTAATAATACCGATTTTTTAACACATAAGGGTGCAGCAATTAAAATCGATGATCCTAAGGAAGCATATAAAATTATTGATGAATTATTAAATGATAAACCTAGGTTAGAGCAGCTTAAGCTGTCAGCATTGAGGATTGCTAAACCTGGCTCAAGCATGGATATTGCTAAACTTTTGTTGAACCTATAATCGTGTTAAATTATTATTTATACCGTTTCGGCCAATTTATTGCTGTATCCTTCCCCCTAAAACTTGTCTACGGTTTTGCGGTTTTCCTGGCTGACTTCTATTATTTTTTTGCATTTCGTGACCGGCGATTTGTTAAAGCTAACTTAAAGGTTATTTTTCCGGATAAAACTAACCGACAGCTACGCAAGATAAGCCATAAGGTTTTTCAGAATTTTGCCAAATACCTGGTTGATTTTTTCCGCTTTGAGAAACTAAATTCAGAGTACATTAATAAAAAAATAAAATTAGAAAATATCCATTATTTTAATGATGCGCTAGCTGCAGGTAAAGGGGTTGTTGTCCTAACTGCTCATTTGGGTAATTGGGAACTGGGTGGCGTAGTAATTGCGCAGCTAGGTTATCCTTTTTGGGCGGTAGCTTTGCCGCATAAAAATAAAAAAGTTAACAATTTTTTTGATAACCAAAGAAATAGAAAAGGCGTTAAGGTTATCGCCATGGGTAAGGCTGTGCGGAGCTGTATCTCTGAAATCAAGAAAAATCATATGGTGGCTCTTGTCGGAGACCGGGATTTTACCGAAAAAGGGATTGTCCTCGATTTTTTTGGTATGCCGACGCATTTTCCTGAGGGGCCGGCAGCTTTAAGTCTTTTAACTGGAGCAAGCATTGTTCCGGGATTTATGCTCAGGAATCCCGATGATAGTTTTACTTTAAGAATTGAAAAGCCGATAGTATTTTCCCCATCACAAGATAAGGCCAAGAATTTAACGGATTTAATCATGATTTATAAAAATATTATTGAGGATTATATACGTAAATATCCGGAACAGTGGTATGTTTTTCGTAAGTTTTGGGTTAAATAGCTATGCGTATTTGTGTAATTATCCCAACCTATAATGAGTCAAAAGCGATCGCAGGTTTGGTCAGCCAAATACGCCAGTTAGGATTTGAGGTTATTATAATTGATGACGGTTCAAAAGATGGCACTGCCTTAATTGCCGAAGCAAGCGGCGCAGGAGTACTACGTAATGCTGTTAATTCTGGTAAAGGCGCATCTCTGATCAAAGGGTACAATTTTGCTGTTGGGCAAGGTTTTGATGCTGTAATTAGTATGGATGGAGACGGACAGCATTCTTGCCAGGATATTATGTCTTTTGTCCATCGCGCCCAAGACCCGCAAAGTGCGCTTATCCTGGGCAATCGTATGTCGGCAACTAAAGGTATGCCTTTTTTACGAGTACTAACCAATCGTTTTATGTCCGGTTTAATATCTTTAATTATCAGGCAGCATGTCCCGGATACGCAATGCGGGTTTCGTTTGGTGAAAAAGGAAGTACTTAATAGCATTAATCTGCTAACTTCAAAGTATGAAACTGAATCTGAGATTTTAATCAGATCCGCCCGCTTAGGCTTCAAAATTGATTCGATTCCTATTGCGACTATTTATTCCGGGCAAAAAAGCCAAATTAATCCCTGGGTAGATACTTTCAGGTTTATGCGTTTTATAGCTTTAGAATTTTTTAAGGATTTTAAACTAAACCGGCGGAAGGCGAGATGATTCAGGTTTATACAGGTAATGGTAAAGGTAAATCTACCGCGGCATTTGGTTTGGCTTTAAGGGCTTCGGGCGCGGGTTTAAATGTTTATATCGCCCAGTTTGTTAAAGGCCGATGCTGTAGTGAGGTAAAAGCGTTAAAGAAAATTAAAAATATCAAGTTGGAGCAATTTGGTAGAAGTTGTTTTGTGGGTAAGGCGCCCAATAAAATTGATATTCAATTAGCGCTTAAGGGGTTTAAGAAAGTAACCGAGGTTATTTTTAAGGAAAAGTTTAGTCTGGTAATACTTGATGAAATTAATGTTGCGGTTAAATTAAAGTTGGTACCTGTAGCTAGTTTGTTGAAATTAATTGAAAGTATGCCTAAATCTGTAGAGCTGGTTCTTACCGGGCGTTGTGCTCATCCTAAGGTCCTGGAAGCCTCAGATTTAGTCAGCGAAGTCAGAGACCTAAAGCATTACTATCGCCAGGGGACAAAAGCACGCCGAGGAATTGAATTTTAGGCCATAACTATTTATTCAGACAACCGGGAAAATGGTGTTTTATTTCAACTTGACAGGATAAGTTATTTGCAGTAAGATTAAAAAATAAATATGAGTTAAGGGAAATCCGTAGGCTGTTAAGGCCATGGCTTTAAGTTAATCAGATAGCGAAAGTCATAAATCGGATGCGGTCCCGCCGCTGTAAGAGGTTACGAAAGTTGCATTAGCCACTGTGCTGATAAAATTCGAGCATGGGAAGGCGCAACTAGTAGGATTAGCCTTGAGCCAGAAGACCTACTCATATAAAGCAACGCCTCGTGGAATGGGCCGTAAGTATAAAAGGGAGAAGCCCGATCCAGGTACAGAAAGTACCAGGTCGGGTTTTTTTTGTTTCGCTAAATACGCTCGACAGAATGCCGTTAAATTGTAAGTCATAGGCTTGCAATAAGTGAACCTTATTTATGAAGAAAATTATCCTTTTAAATTTATTCTTTTGTTTATTTGCCGGTGGCGTTGCTCAGGCGGCAGCAAGGTATATTTCCCTGGCTCCTTCGACTACTGAGATACTTTTTGCTTTAGGTTTGGATAAAGAGATTGTTGGGGTAAGTTCGTATTGTAACTATCCGGCCAAGGCAAAAGATAAAATTAAAGTTGGGGATTTTAGCAGCCCTAATCTCGAGAAAATTATTTCTTTAGATCCGGATTATATTTTTTGTACCGGGCTTGAACAGGCTCCGGTTATTACTCAGTTAAAGGGGCTCAAACTTAATGTTTATGTTGCCGATCCGTCAAACTTTTCCGAATTATTTGATTCAATCAGGAGGATAGGAATAATAACCAATAAATCTAAAGAAGCCTCAGTTTTGATTGAGGGCATGAAAGCTGAAATCAAGGCCATTACTGCTAAGGTCGGCCTTGTTCCGCAAAATAAAAAAATTAAGGTGTTTGTTGAGATTTGGCATGAGCCTTTAATGACTATAGCTAAGGGTTCCTTTGTGGATGAGTTAATTACTTTAGCCGGCGGGATTAATATCGCCCATGATTTAATCAGGCCTTATTGTATTTTTAGTGCAGAAAAAGTAATTAATTTGAATCCGCAATGTATTATTCTAGCCTACATGGATCGAGAATCACCGTTAAAGACAGTCCAGCAACGGTTTGGCTGGGATAAGATAGATGCGGTTAAGAATGGACAGGTATTTAATGATATTGATCCCGATATTTTACTCCGCCCGGGGCCCAGAATAACTAAGGGCTTAGTGGGACTTTATAATAAGTTGTATCCTTAAAAGGATAACTATGTATTTAAAAAGGAACTTATCGATTTTATTTTTATTGCTCTGTATTGTTATTATTTTTGCCCTGATAAAAGGCGCGGTAAATATTCCTTTAGCTAACCTTCTGTTTAAAGATAACCAGGTTATTTTTAATCTGCGCTTATTGCGGGTATTGGCGGCAATTTTAGTCGGCAGTGGATTGGCGGTTTCCGGAATTGCGCTGCAGGCAATTTTAAGAAATCCTCTTGCTGAACCGTATTTATTAGGGACATCCAGCGGGGCAGGTTTAAGCGCAGTAGTTGCGGTAATTTTAGGAGTTTCAAGAATTTATATGCCGTTGGCAGCATTTCTAGGAGCGGTGTTAAGTATCTTAATAGTTTATAATTTAGCTTCCGAAAAAGGGGTAATTGCCGGCAAATCTTTAATTCTTTCGGGTGTTATTATCTCGGTAGCTTTCTCTTCAGTTATAGTGTTTCTGGTTTCTTTGTTTGGCAATGAGGCAATGCATGAGATGAACTGGTGGCTATGGGGGAGCTTACAGGTTTATGATTATAAACTTTTACTTTTAGTAGCTCTTCCGGTTATTCTGGGTATTTGTGTAATTTATCTTTTTGCTCAAGATTTAAATGCCATAAGCTTAGGGGAAGAGGAAGCAGTGCATTTAGGTATTGATACGCAAAATATTAAAAAAATAATTATTTTAATTACGGCTTTAATTACTTCCAGCCTTATTTGTATTTGCGGAATAATCGGATTTGTCGGTTTGATTATACCGCATATGATGCGTTTAATCGTCGGGCCGAATCATAAGATACTTATTCCGACTACTTGTTTGGCTGCTTCGGTGTTTATGGTTTTATGCGACCTTTTTTCGCGTACTCTCTTTTCGCCGCTTGAAATACCTATCGGAGTAATTACCGCATTAATTGGGGCTCCGGTATTTGTTTTTCTTCTAAAAAAAGGGAAAAGAATTTAATGAGTATCCTATTGAAGATAAATAATTTATACGGCGGATATTACCAGGAAGATGTTATTAAGGGATTGTCTTTGGAGGTAAATCAGGGGGATTTCCTGGTAATTATCGGGCCTAATGGTTCCGGTAAAACTACTCTTTTGCGCCTGGTAACGCGGGTACTGGCTATTAAAAAAGGAAAAGTTTTTTATAAAGATAAGAATATTGTTCAGATGAATTTGAAGGAATTTTGCCGTAAGACAGCTTTCGTCTCCCAGGATATTGGCACCGATTTTTCTTTTACGGTCAAAGAGTTGGTTTTGATGGGCAGGATTCCGCATTTAAAGAGGCTGCAATTTGAAACTAAGAGGGATATTGAGATTGTACAGGAGAAACTTCGAGCAACTGATCTTTTGGATTTAGCAGATAAATGTATTGATGAGTTAAGCGCAGGTGAACGCCAGCGGGTTTTAGTTGCCCGGGCCTTGGCGCAAGAGCCGGAACTTTTATTTTTGGATGAACCGACATCCCATTTAGATATCGGACATCAGATTCAAATTCTGGATTTATTAAAAAAACTTAATCGGGTGAATAATTTAACTATTGTTATGATTCTGCATGATTTGAACTTGGCCAGTGCCTATGCCAACCGTATTGCCTTGCTGGATAAGGGCTTTGTTTTTAAAGAGGGCCATCCGAAAGAGGTGTTAACTTATAAGAACATTGAGGCGGTTTATAAGACCATTGTCCTGGTGGATAATAATCGTTTAACAGGCAAGCCAAATATAGTTTTGGTTCCCGGTGAAAAATGATGGCTACGAAACTTATTTTGATCCGCCATGGGGTAACGCAATGGAATAAGCAGAAGCGTTATTGTGGATATAAAGATGTAAATTTAAGCAATCAGGGCAGGGTCCAGGTAGCTAAGTTGCGTAAGAGCCTTAAGCAGGTTAGTTTCGACAAAATTTATTGTAGTAACAGGAAACGAGCCCTGCAAACTAAGAGCATACTTTTTGGAAAAATAGATTTTGTAAAAGTAAAAGATTTAAGAGAGATTCATTTTGGTGTTTTTGAAGGGTTAAAGCATGAGCAGATTATGAAAAAATACTCGGATGTTTACCAAAAATGGTTAAAAAATCCTTATCAGGGCTGTATTCCAAGGGCAGAATCAATGCAAGTTTTTAAAAAGAGGGTGCTTAAGGCTATTAGGATGATTGTCCGGTTTAATCCCGGTAAAACAGTTGCGGTTGTCTGCCATGGCGGGGTAATTGGGGTGTTGGTAGGCAGCATATTAAAGAGTAAAAAATTTTGGGAACATGTTCCGTCTTCGGCGAGTGTGACAATTGTGGAATATGCCAACCTTAAACTTAAGCTGCTGGAGTTTGATAAACAAGGAATGGAATAAATAATGAATAAAATTACTTTGATTTTAGGGGGAGCCAGGAGCGGAAAAAGTACTTATGCGTTAAAGCTGGCTAAGCAGTATAAGAAAGTAGCATTTGTCGCTACTTGCCAGGGTAAAGACAAAGAGATGCAGGAGCGTATCAGGCTGCATAAAGAAGCCAGGCCAAAAAATTGGGAAACTTTTGAGGAGCCTAAGGATTTAGCGAAATTACTGGCTAAGATTAATCGTAATTTTGATTGCATTATTATTGATTGTCTTACTCTTTTAGTTTCAAATCTTATTTTGTCTAAAAATAAGGAAAGGCAGGTTTTAAAGAAGATTGAAGAATTGCTGCTTGTTTTAGGTAAAACTAAGGCAAATATAATTTTAGTTTCTAATGAAGTTGGATTAGGATTGGTTCCGATGAATAAACTGGGCAGGGATTTTCGTGATGTTGCCGGTAAAGTTAACCAGCTGGCTGCTGAAAAATCTAATCAAGTTTTTTTTATGGTTTCGGGCCTAGTTTTAAAAGTAAAAGGAAAAAATAAATGAAGAGGATTAGCCGGTTAGTCGAAAATATTTCTGGAATCAATCAGGAGGTTGTAAAAAAAGCACAGGACAGGTTAGATAGTTTGACTAAGCCTTTGGGCAGCCTTGGCCGGTTAGAGGAATTGGCAAAGCAAATTTGTGGAATTAAGGGTGAACTTGCTTTAGGGTTAGATAATAAAGTTATTTTTACTTTAGCCGCAGACCATGGAGTTACTGATGAAGGGGTCAGTGTCTATCCTAAAGAAGTGACTGCTCAGATGGTTTATAATTTTTTAAACGGCGGTGCAGGAATAAATGTTTTAGCTAAACATGTTGGCTTGAAAGTTGTGGTGGTGGATATCGGGGTTGCTAGTGATTTAAAGGCAAGCCCAAAATTACTGATAAACAAGATAAATTATGGAACGAAAAATATGGCCAAAGGGCCGGCGATGACTAGGGATGAAGCCATAAAAGCAATTTGTGTGGGGATAGATTTGTTTGAGGAAGAGTTTAAACGCGGGCTGGATATCGTTGGCATCGGTGAGATGGGTATTGGTAATACTACGGCTGCCAGCGCAATTACGGCTGTATTTACCGGTAAGAGCGTTGAAGAGATTACCGGCCGAGGGGCTGGTTTGGGCGCTTTAGGGTTAAAGAATAAAATAGATATTATTAAGAAGTCGCTTGTGATTAATCAGCCTGATCCGGATTGTGCGATTGATGTTTTATCAAAAGTAGGCGGTTTTGAAATTGCGGGCATGGCTGGGATAATTTTGGCTGCTTCAGCGAATAAAATCCCGGTGGTTATTGATGGGTTTATTTCAGGATCTGCGGCGTTAGTTGCGTATCAGATTGAGCCTAAAGTTAAGGATTATATGATTGCCGCGCATTGTTCGGTTGAGACCGGGCATAAGGTTATCTTGGAGTATCTTGGATTAAAACCGTTGTTGGATTTAGATTTGAGGCTCGGCGAAGGTACTGGCGCAGCTCTGGGTATTGGATTAGCTGATGCTGCGATTAAAATCCTTACACAGATGGCGACTTTTAAGAGTGCCAATGTTTCGGAGAAGAAAAATGACTAGTTTTTTCTTAGCCTTACAATTTTTAACTACCTTGTCCTTGAAAATAGAAGGGTTCAGTGGGAGAAGGATCGCCTGGTCTTTGGTTTACTTCCCGGTGGTTGGTTGTTTATTGGCTGCTTTGCTTATCGGATTAAACTCGTTATTGATAATTTTGGGTATTTCTCAAGTGGTAACCAATATAATACTGGTAATCTTTTTGATAATTCTTACCGGAGGAATGCATCTGGACGGCTTAGCTGATACTACTGATGCCTTATTGAGCGGTAAAGAAAAAAAAGAGATGCTTGAGATTATGCGCGACCCGCATGTTGGAGTAATGGGGGTTTTGAGCCTGATAAGTATTATGCTTTTAAAAGTTGTTTTACTTTCTTCGGTTAGCATCTTTTTTAAACCAATAGCTTTATTCCTCATGTGCATTTTAAGCCGCTGGTCAGTAGTATTAATAATGTATTTGTTTCCTTATGCCAGAGAAGAAGGGAAAGCTAAGTTGTTTATCCAGGGATTAACTTTTAAGATTTTTGCAACTTCGCTTGCCATAACCGCCACATTTTCTTTTGTTGTTTGGGATTTACCGGGTTTGTTAGTATTCTTGATTATCGCTGGATGTGTTTATTTAGGCAATAAGGTTATAAGCAAAAAGTTAGGTGGAGTTACCGGAGATACGCTGGGTGCGACCATGGAATTGACCGAGGTAACTGTTTTATTTATTGTTTGTATTATGCAAAGGATGATTAATGGATAAACAAAAAGCTTTAGCATCTTGGAGTGGGGGAAAAGACAGTTGTTTGGCTTGTTACCGGGCAATTAAGCAGGGATATAAAATTAAATATTTATTAAATTTTATATCCCGGGAATCCAAGAGAGGATGTTTTCATGGATTGGAAGGAAAACTTCTAAGGTTTCAGGCAGATTTGATCGGGATTCCTCTGGTGCAATACGAGGTCAGCCCGGATATGCAAAAATACGAAGAAGAATTTAAAGCTGCAATTATTCAAAGCAGAGGCAATGATATTGGTACAATGGTTTTTGGAGATATATATTTGCTGGAGCATGAAAGTTGGATCGAGCGAGTTTGTGCGGATTTAAAAATTAAGGCGTTAGAGCCTCTTTGGAATAATGATCCCGAAGAAATTGTTAATGAGTTTATTGATCTAGGGTTTAAGGCAATTATTGTTAGCTGTAAAGCTGACATAATGGGTAAAGAATTTCTTGGCCGTTATGTAGATAGGGATTTGGTAAGGGAGTTAAAAAATAAAGGTATCTGTCCCTGCGGGGAGAAAGGAGAATTTCACACTTTGGTTCTGGATGGGCCGATATTCAGCAAGCCCATTAAGATACTTGAAGCTGAACCGATAATTAAAGAAAGTTTTTGGCAGCACTGGTTCTTAGATATTAAAAAATACGATTAAAATTTTTATTTGGTTTAAGTCGGTTAGTTTTAAAAAAAACTGGGAACAGCATAAATTAAATGAAGCGTCAAGAATTCTCTTTTAAAGTCGGCACTACTTCCTATATCTATCCTGAAAATATTTTGCCGAATGTGCATAAATTGAAAGATTTAGTTGATGATATAGAGTTGGTTTTGTTTGAATCCAAAGAAGCCGGGAATATCCCCAAAGCGGAAGATTTAACGGAATTAAAACGCGTAAGTAATGATTGGAATTTAACCTATACTGTCCATTTGCCTTTAGATATCAATCTGGGTAGTTCGATAAGAGATGAAAGGAAGAATTCAGTAGAAAAGGTAAGGGTGTTTGTTGAGCATTTCCGTAGGCTTAAACCTTATGCCTATATATTGCATCTTAATCTGCCGAAACAAATTAAGGGGAATATTAAGCTTTGGCAATGCAGGATTAATCGTTCATTGGAAGAAATATCTGAGCTTCAAACGGTTCTCCCGCATAATATTGTTATTGAGAACCTATGTTATCCTTTTAGCTATATTGATACCTTGATTTTGGGGAACGGTTTTTCAATTTGTGTAGATATAGGCCATCTTATTTTGATGGGGGTTGATCCGTTGAAGCATTTAAAAAAATATTTCAACGCTACGCGTCTGATTCATCTCCATGGAGTTAATGGAAGAAGAGATCATTTATCCTTAAAATATTTCGATCATATGTTAATAAGGCGTATAATCCGATTTTTAATAGATAGGGATTACCGCGGAGTATTGACTTTGGAAGTGTTTTCGCAAATAGACTTTGAAGAATCGATGAATGTTTTATGGAGGAATTTATAAAAGAAGGAGGTGAAAAAATATAAAGTTAGTTTTAGGGCGATGTTTATATAATATAAAATCAAAAAAAGTTTTTCCGGATAGGCAAAGGAAGTGAAGGTGTTCTGTTTGATAGTAGGCAGGGATTCCTTCCGCTGCCCCGCAACGGTAATGAAGCAGTAGGTAAAATGTGGAATCTAGAATGTAAAGTGATTCTGCTAAAAGACTATTGCTTACAAGCCCGGCCGATTGCCTATCCTGGAAGTATTCTCGGAGGAGAAGAAAGATGAAAAATAGAGTTTTAGGCTTTGCGATGATGTCAATTTTGTTTATTTTTAATCAGAGTTGGGCGGATGAAACACAAACCGTAAAAATTGAGCAAGAGCCGATAGCGGATACTGAAGAGACAGAGCCTCCTGCTCTTAAATACGATTTGGGTAATGTGATTGTTTCGGCTACTAAAACCGAAACCTATCAAGCTGAAATCGGAAGTTCGACCACTGTGATTACGGCCGATGATATTAAGAAAACTGGTAAGCGCACTGTTGAAGCTGTTCTGCGGGATGTTCCCGGCCTTGCCGTTATGCAAAGCGGCACGCTTGGAGGCCAGACTTCTGTCTATTTGCGTGGCGCGAAACCAGGGCAAACGCTGGTGATGATTGATGGGGTCGAAGTTAACGATTCGATATCCGTTGATCGCTCTTTTGATTTTGCTCATTTGATAGTAGATAATATTGAACGTATTGAGATCGTCCGCGGTCCACAATCAACACTTTATGGTTCTGACGCGATGGCGGGTGTAATTAATATTATTACCAAGAGAGGAACGGGTGAGCCTAAGCTCGAAGGTTATTTTGAGGGCGGTTCGCACAATACTTTCAGGGAAAATTTTGGATTAAGCGGTATTGCCGTGGATAAATTTGATTATTCATTTTCGGCTACACGTCTGGATTCTGAGAGTATATCTGATGCGGCAGGCGGTTCGGAAAACGACCCATATCATAATTTGACCCTTTCTTCAAGAATGGGATATAAAATCCTTGATAATGCTGAGGTAAGTTTGACTGCTCGTTATACGGATGCAAAGAAATCTATCGACACCTCTTCAAATAATTATCCGTACGCTTTGATTGATATGCAGAATTATACCTCTTGGTCAAAAGACCTTGCTACCAAATTTTCTTTTGATCATTCGATAAATTCATGGTGGGCGCATACATTATCTTTTTCTTATCATGATATACGCCGAAAAGATAAGAAAGAATGGGATTCGGTAAATTTGGATAATGTCAATGATTGGTATAAAGGCGATAATAAGAAGGTGGAGTGGCAGCATAATTTCTCTCCCGTAAAATGGAATATTTTGACCGCGGGTCTTGAATATGAAAATGAAACTGGTTCTTCTTATTATTATTCAGATACATATGGCCCCTGGGTTGACAAACAGGATAGAAAAAGCGTTGATAACATGGGTTATTATCTCCAAGATCAGCTTAAAGTCTGGGACAAGCTTTTTATCACGCCTGGAATAAGAATTGACGACCATGAACTTTTCGGCACGAAAACCACCTACAAAATATCTACAGCGTATTTGATTCCTCAGACAGGAACCCGACTAAAGGCAAACTGGGGGACTGGATTTAAGGCCCCGTCTATTTATCAACTTTATTCAAATTATGGAAATCCTAGCCTTAAGCCGGATGAAAGCAGAAGCTATGACTTTGGGTTTGAGCAAAGTTTTCTCAAGGATAAGCTATCTTTTGATTTGACGTATTTCCATAATGATTTTAAGAATATGGTTGATTTCGATCTGGATCCAGCCTCGCCTACTTATTACAAATACATTAATATCGGTAAAGCAACAACTAAGGGTTTTGAATTCGGAACAAAATTCCTGCCGATTGATACCCTTACGCTTGCCGCTAATTATACCTATACTTATACCGAGAATAAAGAGACAGGCCAGCAGCTATTGAGGCGCCCTAAAAGCCAGGTTAATTTTGACGCCAATTGGGTTTTTCTGCCTAACGCTAATCTTGATTTTGGAGCGAATTATTTGGGCAGCCGTAAAGATAGCGGCTATATCACTGATAAATCTTATACTATTTTCCGTATGGCAGCCTCTTACGATATAACGAAGAACTTCCAGATTTTCGGTAGAATAGAGAATCTCTTTGATAAGAAATATCAGGAAGTTAACGGTTATGGAACTTTGGGTCGCTCATTCTACGGAGGAGTTAAGGCGAAATTCTAAAAAAGCTGGAGGGCGGGATAATTTTTCTCCCGCCCTCTCTAAACAGGAGAGATAGAAGATGTTTGATTTATTTTTAAAGGGCGGCCCCCTGATGTGGCCGATACTGTTATGTTCAATAGTATCTATTACAATTATTTTAGAGCGTTATTATTGTTTTTATCGTGCAAGAATAAGATTCCCTAATATTGTTTCCCGGGTAAAGGCTCTGTTGAGGGACGGGAAAGCAGGCGAAGTTCTAAAACTTTGTGAAAGGACGCCCGGGCCTATCGCCCATATTTTGGCTGTTGGAATTCATGTCCGTGATAGGAGCCCAGAAGAAAAAGAGAGATTAATCTCTCGGGCCGGATCTAAAATCATCCGGCAGCTGGATAAACATTTGCGGGGCTTAGCAGTTATCGTTAATGCTTCTACATTATTAGGGCTCTTGGGCACGGTTACGGGGATGATTAAGGCTTTCATGAAGATCCAGGATCTTGGAGGCAGAGTAGATGCCTCAGTTTTAGCCGGAGGTATTTGGGAAGCATTGATTACCACTGCGGCAGGTCTATTTGTTGCCATACCGACCATGATTGCTTATCACTATTTTGAAGGGAAAGTTGATAATATCAGTGCTCAGATGAAAGATGCGGCGACTGAATTATTGGAGGCGTGATGGAGTTCGAAGGGAGAAAAAAAATAAGCACTGATTTGAATATTGCCCCATTGATTGACGTGGTCTTTCAGCTTCTCTTGTTTTTTATGCTTACGGCAAATTTTGTCACTCAGCCGGGGATAAAATTGTCCTTGCCTTCCGCAGTGTCTTCAAAGCCTAATCAGGAGGAAGGTGTCGTCGTTTTTATCACTAAGGATAACGAATTATATTTGAATCAAACAAAAGTATCCTTGGAGGGGCTTTTGGCGGAGTTAAAGCCCAAGATCCTTGTGGCCAAAAATAAAACGGTTGTTATCAAGGCTGACGAAAAAATTAATTTAGGGCTGGCGGTGAAAGTTATGGATATCGCCAAGCAGGCTGAGGCCGAAGGCGTGGTTATCTCGACCAAGATGGAAAAAGATGCTAAATGATAAAGTAATCAGGATAGCTCTTTTGATTTCTCTGGCTGGTCATTGTTTGTTTTTGGGCTCATCGGGATTTAGTTTTCGTCTGCCTCAGTATGAAAATCAACCGGAAGCTAAAGAGCTCACGGTTGATGTTGAAATAGACAGGTCTGCGCTTTTGCCGAAAATAGATATTATGGGGCAGGAAAAGAAGTTTAAGGAAGTTAAGCAGAAGCTGGAACATCCGAAACCGGAACTTAAGCCACATCCCCTGCCGGAACAGATAGCCGTGCAGCAGACTCTTCAGGAGCGTATTGAGGAGAAAGTAGATGTTGTTAATCCCGACAAGGAGGCAATGTTTCGTTATCAGGATATGGTAAAGCAGAGGATAGAACAGGCAAGGATATATCCCTTATGGGCTAAGAAGCATGGGATGGAAGGAATAACGCATTTATACTTTACCATTTTACCCAGCGGTATAGGGCAGGATATAAAGATAATACATTCATCCGGCTCAATCATCCTAGATGAGGAGGCGGTTGCCACTGTAAAGAGGGCAAGCCCTTTTCATCCTGTGCCTGGAGAAATTAACAGCTCTTCTGTAGGGATGGAAGTTGCGATTGTTTTTTCCTTGAGTAAAAACTATAGACGGTGTAGGTAACCTGTATTTTATGGTTAGTTCCAATTTCTTGCCAGATTATCCTCCCCATGATAAAATAAGCCATGCGAACTGATCATTTATTACGTTATACATTGGTGGCTTCGTTCCTTGTCCATGGTATGATTGTTTTTCAATCTCCTCGTTTCAATCCTTTTTCTCCTGTGCCAAAAGCCCAGAAGATGGAAGTGCGTTATGTTAAAGATAATCCGGAAACCAGAATACTGCCTAAGAATCAATTTAAGCTTGATATGCAAAAGCGTATTTCTAAACAGGACCATTTTTTAAAGCTAGATTCTAAAATTATTAACGCCAGAAGTATTCCTCCTCCTTATGTTGAAGAAGGAAAAAGAAGCAAGGCCTTGCCGGAAAGCTTTTCGGAATTGCCTAAACCTTCTTTTGCGGCACCGGATTTAATGATTATCAAAAAGAAAATTACCTTGCCGCCAATTGAAATGGCTAGAATTGATAATCCAAGCTATATAAGTTATTATCAGATTGTCCGGGAGAAGATTCGTCGCAGTGTTTACCAAAGTTATTCTCAGAATCAGACAGGCGAGGTTTATGTCTCATTTATTATTTCCAATGACGGTTATATCAAGGGTGTACGTTTAATTGAGGATAAGACAACTGCCAGTGATTACCTTAAGAATATTGCTTTAAAAAGCGTAAAAGATGCCTCACCATTTCCTAACTTTCCAAAAGAGCTGGACTATCCTCAGCTTTCTTTCAATATAATTATCTCTTTCGAAATAGAAAATTAAAGTTAAAATCGGGGACGCTCCTATTTATTTTAGTCAAAAATAAATAGGAGCGTCCCCGATTTAATGGCTTACTAATTGTCCTCTGATTTTATTGACACTCATTTAAAAGGGTGGTATATTAAATACTTCAAAATTTAGCATGAAAGGAGATGATCAGATTGACACAAGTTGAAATCAAAAAAGACGAATCATTTGAGTCTGCTTTACGCCGGTTCAAGAAGAAAATTGAGCAGGAAGGCATTCTGCGCGAAGTCCGCGACCGTAAGCATTACGAAAAACCCAGTGAGCGTAAAAGAAAGAAAGCTAAGTCTACTAGAAAATAACTAAAGTTTATGATGGAGCAAACTAAACTGCGTAAGCCGATTGCAGCCGGACAGTTCTATCCGTCAGATGCTAAAAACCTAAAGGGCGTGATCTCCGATTTTTCAGATAAAGATAAGGTATTACAGAAAAAGGAGGTTATTGGGGCTATTCTGCCACACGCCGGTTACGTTTATTCGGGCCAGGTTGCTGTTGCGACAGTTTCAGGAATAGATATTAAAGACAATGTAGTTATGTTGGGCCCAAACCATACGGGATTGGGCTTGACTTTTAGTGTTATGCCAAATGGGGTATGGCAGACTCCATTTGGTAATGTAAAAATTAATCAAGAAATAGTAAAATTGTTCTTAAATAAGTCTCAGTATCTGGTAGCCGATGCAGCTGCGCATCAGGATGAACATTCGCTGGAAGTAGAGCTTCCGATACTGCAATATTTTAAGCGTAATTTTAAAATTATTCCCATTGCGATTAAGACTTTTAATTTGTCTTTGCTTAAAGGTTTAGCCATCGAGTTGGCAGATGTAATTAATACTCAGCATCTTAAATCATCAACAATTTTTATTGCCAGCTCAGATATGACTCATTATGAGTCGGAAGAAGTTGCCCGGAAAAAAGACGCGCAAGCCATTGAAGCTATAGTTGCTTTAGATGAAGACAGATTAGAAAAGATCGTTAAGGCTTTAGATGTATCGATGTGCGGTTTTGCTCCAATAGCAGTCTTAATCAAAACTGCTAAGCTGCTTGGGGCAAAGGGGGCAGAGCTAATTAAATATCAAACAAGCGGTCAAACCAGCGGCGATTTAAGCAGCGTTGTTGGTTATGCCGGAATCACAATCTATTAAAACATGGACGATATAAATAAAACAGAAGGCAATGGTTTGCCTGCTAGTGGGCAAAATCAGAAAAAGGTTGACCAGGGCTGGAAAGATAATGTTGAAAAAGAGAAGCTTGAACCTCAGGAAAAAGAAACTTTTGTTCCTCCGGAGCCGGATTTTAAGTTTTTTATTACTACTTTAACTTTACAGGCTTCAATTGCTTTGGGGCATATGGCAAATCCTTCAACCGGTAAAACAGAAAAGGATTTAATCCAGGCGAAATTCCTGATTGATACATTATCAATGCTCCAGGAAAAAACCAAAGGTAATTTAGTAAAAGAAGAGTCGGATTTATTAGAAAATTTGCTTTATGAGTTAAGGACCTCCTATTTGGCTATAAGCGGTGAAGTTAAATGATCGATAAAGAATTGCTTGATATCTTAGCTTGCCCGGCTTGTAAAGCTGATGTGAAGCTTGTGAACAATCAAATTGTCTGTAAAAAATGCGGAAAAAAGTATCCGGTTCGTGACGGGGTTCCGATAATGTTGGTTGACGAGTCGCAATGATTAAAATCTTAGTTATTCATGGCCCTAATTTAAATCTTTTGGGAACCCGGGAGCCGCAGGTTTATGGGTTGATAACTTTAGATAAAATCAACCAAATGCTTAAGAGTCAGGCTAAAAAATCCAAAGCCGCTTTAACTATTAAACAATCAAATCACGAAGGCCAGATTGTAGATTTTATCGGGCGAGCTAAAAAAAATAAATTTCAAGGTATTTTAATCAATCCCGCAGCTTATACTCATACTAGTGTGGCTATACGTGATGCTGTGGCTGCTTGCGGATTAGCTGTTGTTGAGGTCCATCTTTCCAATATTTATTCCCGCGAGGAGTTTAGGCATAAGTCTTTAATTAGTCCGGTAGCCAGCGGTACAATCCTGGGGTTTGGGGCTAAAAGTTATTTACTTGGGCTGGCCGCTCTTTTGGATTTAATCTAAGGCAAAATGAATTCCCGATTAACCAGCATACATCTTGCGTTAAAACAAAGAAAACTGGATGCTTTGCTTGTTTCTCTCCCGGCAAATATATCTTACCTGACGCAGTCAGAAAGCCGTGATGCTTATCTGCTGGTTTCCTTAAAACAAAATATTTATTTTACAGATTCCCGTTACACTGAAGAAGCCAGGATCTTTTTAAAAGATAATGCTAAACTTAAAGAGTGTAATGGTTCTGTTTTTCAGTATATTGCCGAAGCCATTCATAAGTTGGGTTTGGTTAATGTTGGTATGGAGGGAAGGTATCTGCCGTTTTTAGAATTTAGTAAGATTAATGAGTTTTCAAAAGGAAAGTTTAATTTAATTTCAACTCACTCAATAGTTGAAGATAAACGGATTATTAAAGACGCCGGGGAAATTATTAAATTGCGTAAAGCAGCTCAAATTACTGCCAGCGCTTTGGAATATGCTAAGCAGTTTCTTGTTCCCGGAATAAGAGAGATAGAAGTTGTTGCTGAACTTGAGCGTTTTATCCGGTATCAAGGAGCAAAGGGGCCTTCTTTTGATATAATTGTTGCTTCCGGGCCGAATTCCAGCCAGCCGCATCATCTCTCGGGCCAGCGAAAGTTAGAGAATAATGAGCCTGTGCTTATTGATTTTGGTGTTAACTATCAAGGTTATAAATCAGACTTGACAAGGGTTTTGTTTTTGGGTAAAATAACTGTTCTTGCACGTAGGGTTTATGACATTGTTCTTAAGGCTCAGGAATTAGCAATTAAAAGGATCTCCCCAGGTGTAGAAATGGCTCTAATTGATAGGGTTGCACGGGAGTATATCGCTAAAAAAGGGTATGCTAAGCATTTTACCCATAACTTAGGCCATGGTTTTGGCCTGGAGATTCATGAAAGTCCGTCTATTTCCGGTAGAGAAGCTAGCGCGGTTAGGCCGGGAATGTCTTTTACGGTGGAACCGGGAATATACTTGCCTGGTAAATTTGGGATAAGAATTGAGGACATGATTTTAGTAACAAAAACAGGAAGCGAGGTCTTAGGTGGCTCTATCAATAAATGAAATTAAATCCGGGGTAACTATTTTAGTCGATGATAATGTTTATATCTGTCTTGATGCGCAGCATGTCAAGCCGGGTAAAGGTGCAGCTTTTGTCCGGGCGCGCCTGCGTAATATGAAAAACGGCAATATTCAGGAAAAAACTTTCCGCGGAGAAGAAAAGATTGAATCGGCGTTTATCGAAGAACGTAAATTACAATACCAGTATTCGAGTGACGGATTGTTCCATTTTATGGATACTGATAACTTTGAAGAGATTGCTATTTCTGAAGAAATTGTCGGGGATAGCGCTAAATTATTGCAAGATAACCTGGAGATTCAGGGTTATTTCTATAAAGGCGAGAGCTTATCGGTTACTTTGCCTAATTTTATTGAATTTACTGTTAAGGAAACTGAGCCAGGGTTTAAGGGTGATTCATCCAAGAGCGGCACTAAGCCGGCTAAGGTTGAAACCGGGGCAACTATTCAGGTTCCTCTATTTATCAATATTGGCGATAAGATTAAAGTGGATACGCGTACCGGTGGCACCTACGCTGAGAGAATCAATTAAAAGGAGTTCCTAATGAACATTAAAGAAATTAAGGAATTTATTAATTTGATGAATGAGAACAGCCTTTCTGAGCTTGAGGTCGAGAAAGATGATATGCGTATTCGGCTTAAGAAAACCCCTAATGGAATCGAAGGTTTTGAGGGGCCGGTAGTTTTTCAGGGCCAATCAATTGCCGGACAGGCTGCTAAAGCTGGATCTGTACCGGAAACAGAGAAGAAAATTGAAATTAAAACAGTGGAAATCAAGTCTCCGATGGTTGGTACTTTTTATCGCGCTCCAAATCCGGAAGCTGCTGCTTATGTTGAAGTAGGAACAACGATCGAACCAGGCCAGGTAATTTGTATTATTGAAGCAATGAAGTTAATGAATGAGATAAAGTCTGAAATTAAAGGCAAGATACTTGAAATTTTAGTTGATAACGCTGAACCGGTAGAATTCGGCCAGCCATTATTCCTTATTGAGCCGCTTTAATAATTAAAGATGTTCTCCAAAATTCTAATTGCTAACCGAGGCGAGATCGCCTTAAGAATAATTCGGGCTTGTCATGAAATGGGCATCCGTACTGTGGCTGTCTATTCTCAGGCTGACCGCAACAGCCTGCATGTGCGTTTTGCTGATGAAGCAATTTGCATTGGCCAGGCAGCAAGTAGTAATAGCTATTTAAATATACCTGCAATTATTAGTGCCGCTGAAATTACCGACGTTGAAGCAATTCATCCGGGTTACGGGTTTCTTGCTGAGAACGCGCATTTTGCCGAAATATGCGCATCTTGCAAAATTACTTTTATCGGGCCCACTCCTGAGAATATGCGGCTGATGGGTGATAAAATGGCTGCGCGTACTACTATGCAGAAAGCAGGTTTACCGATTGTTCCGGGAAGCCGTGCGATTATTAAAAATAAAGAAGAAGCGCTGAAGACCGCTAAATTAATTGGTTATCCGGTTATCATCAAAGCAGCTGCCGGAGGCGGCGGCAAAGGTATGCGTATTTGCCATAATGATTTGACGCTGGTTTCAAGTTTATTGACTGCGCAAACCGAAGCTGAAGCTAATTTTGGCAATTCCAGCGTTTATATTGAAAAATATATTGAACGTCCCCGCCATATTGAAGTTCAGATTATCGCTGATCGCTCGGGCCACATCGTACAACTTGGTGAAAGAGACTGCAGCATTCAAAGAAGGCATCAGAAGCTGCTTGAAGAATCGCCATCTCCGGTGGTTGACAGTAAAATGCGCCGTAAATTAGGTGAGTTGGTTTTAAAAGGAATGAAAACTATCGGTTATGTCAGCTGTGGTACGATTGAATTTTTGCTGGATGAGAAAACCGGAAATTTTTATTTTATGGAGATGAATACGCGCATCCAGGTTGAACATCCGGTTACCGAGATGGTTACGGGTATTGACCTGATCAAGGAACAGATTAAAGTTGCTAGCGGTGAGAAACTTAAATTTACCCAGGAGGATATTCAGATTAGAGGAGTTGCCATTGAGTGCCGGATCAATGCTGAAGACCCGGATAATAATTTTATGCCTTCTCCGGGAAAAATTGAAAGCTTAATTCTCCCCGGAGGGCCGAATGTCCGCGTAGATACACATATTTATGCCGGCTATGAAGTCCCGCCTTATTATGATTCTTTGATCGCTAAACTTATTGTGCGGGGGAATACCCGTCCGGAAGCAATTAAAACTATGCGCAGGGCACTGTCTGAGTTTCACGTCGGCCCAATTAAAACAACAATACCTTTTCATCTCAAACTGATGGATAATCCACTATTTAAAAAAGGCGATATTTCTACGCATTTTGTTCAGGATCTTTTAACAACTGAAGGGAAGACAGAATGAATAATCGCGATGAATCCAGAAATGAATTAGGGGTTTTAAGAATTCACAAAAACGTGATTTCATCAATATCTTCGATTGCGGCTATCGAAATCGAAGGGGTTAAACGCGTAGGCAAGGATTTAAAAAGCGGGTTGCTGGAATTGATCGGCCAAAAATTTTCATCGGCGATAAAAGTAAATATTTCTAAAAATGAAGAAGTAAAGGTTGAAATTCCTTTAATTATTAAGTATGGCTACAATATTCCTGAAGTTGCTAACCGTGTTCAGGAAAATGTCCGTCAAGCCTTGGATAAAATGAGTAATCTTTCCATAAAAGATATTAACGTGAATGTGCAGGGCATAGAAAGGGGCTGATCATGAGATTTTTTACCACTCTGGGTATTATATTTTATGCTGCAGTTATTATTATCATTGGTTTAACCATGATTGTATTTGCTTTTAATTTGCTTTTGCCGCAAGATATTAATACTTTGCTTGTTTACGTCCAAAGCAGCCAGAATTCGCGAATAATTATGGGTTTAAGCGGTGCGCTTTTAATCTTGATTAGTTTTTCTTTTGCCCAGATTATTCTCGGGAAATTCCAGAGGGAAAAAACCATTGCTTTCGCTACTTCCGGTGGCCAGGTTACTATCTCGCTTTCCGCAGTTGAGGATTTGATTCGCCGGCTTGCCGGGATTATCCCTGAGGTAAAAGAATTGCGGCCAAATGTCGTAGCGAATAAAAAAGGAATTATTGTCGATATGCGTGTGGTATTGCGTTCGGAAGCAAATATCCCCGATTTGACCAGCCGTTTACAGGATATTACTAAATCTAAAATTCAGGAAGTTTTGGGATTAGAGGAGCAAATTATTATTAAAATACATGTAGCTAAAATTGCTCATGATGAAAAAGACAGCCGTAAAAGAAAAGAATTTGAAAAGGATGATCGTTCAGCAATACCGTTTAGTGGATACGGACGTTTGTAGATAAAATAATTAAAAGGAGAAATGAAATGAGAATTGGTATACTTACAGGTGGAGGGGATTGCCCGGGATTAAATCCGGTTATCCGCGCGGTTGTGCGTAAGGCGTTGATTGAAGGTTATGAAATAATAGGAATTAAGAATGGCTGGAAGGGGTTAGTTGAAAATGACACAATGGCTTTAGATATAAATACAGTTTCCGGTATTTTACCTAAAGGCGGAACTATTTTAGGTACCAGCCGCACTAATCCTTATAAAAAAGAAGGAGATTTGCTGAAGGCCAAAGATAATTTTAAAAAAATAGGATTAGATGCTTTAATCGCTGTCGGTGGAGAAGACACGTTGGGAGTTGCTTCTAAATTGTCCAAGGAAGGTTTGTCTATAGTCGGGGTTCCTAAAACCATTGATAATGACCTTTCGGCTACAGATTATACTTTTGGTTTTGATACTGCTTTAAACGTAGCTATGGAATGTATTGATCGTCTTCATACTACTGCTGAAAGCCATCATCGGATTATGGTTGCTGAAGTTATGGGCAGGCATGCAGGCTGGATTGCTCTTGAAGCTGGTATCGCCGGAGGAGCAGACATGATTTTGATTCCTGAGGTTGCCATTGATGTAGATGAAGTTTGTAATGTTATTAAGAAGAGGCATTCAAGAGGAAAGACCTTTAGTATTATTGTGGTGTCTGAAGGTGCTCAGTTTAAAGGCAGCGAGATGGTGCTTCAAGAGAAGAAACTTGATGCATTCGGACATGTGAGGCTTGGCGGTATTGGCGAGGAATTGGCTGCCCAGATTGAAAAAAGAACCGGTTATGAAACAAGAGTTAGTGTCTTAGGGCATATTCAGAGAGGCGGTTCACCGACTGCTTTTGACCGCGTGTTAGGTACGCGTTTAGGAGTCAAGGCCGTTGAACTGGTTAAAAATAAGAAATTCGGGAAAATGGTTGCTTTGGCCGGTATTAAAATTATTGATGTTCCTTTAGAGGATGCAGTTAAGGCTTTAAAAACTGTCGATATGGAACTTTATGATATTGCCAAGGTTTTCTTTGGATAGGGTGCAAAAACGCTCGACGCCAAGTAGTTATCCGGCGCTTATTTGAATTGTGCCGGTGTCGGTTAACCGGAAAATTATGTTGGTGTGCGCTAAAATAGCGCGGGCAGGAGATCGCCACGTGGAGGAAATAATGCGTGAGAGAGTAAAGGATATTCTTTTAGAAAGCATTCAGGTTAAAGAAGAGATCTTGCGTAATCAGGTTGAATCAATCGTTCAGATTGCTGAACTGATGATTGATTGTTTAAAGAAAGACGGCAAGGTAATCGTTTTTGGTAACGGCGGATCGGCTAGTGATAGCCAGCATATTGCCGCTGAGTTAGTCGGGCGTTTTAAGAAAGACCGTTCTGCGTTAGCAGGTATTGCGTTGACGACTAATACATCCATACTTACTTCGCTGGCTAATGATTACGGTTATGATGTAGTTTTTTCCCGTCAGGTGGAAGCTTTGGGTAAAAAAAATGATGTAGTTTTGGGAATTTCTACCAGCGGAAAAGCTAAAAACGTAGCTTTAGGTATCAAACAGGCAAAAAAGATGGGAATTAAAACCGTGGCCTTAAGTGGAGGAGACGGCGGAGACATTGTAAAATTAGCTGATTTATCTTTAGTTGTACCTTCTAAAGTTACCGCAAGAATCCAGGAAGCACACATTACTATTGCCCATATAATATGCGAAATGATCGAACAGGTGCTTTGTCAGGAGCAAAAATAACCACTCTTCCTGTTCTTAGGAAGAGACTGAAAGATTTAAGATCTCTCGGCAAACGTATAGTTTTTACGAATGGCTGTTTTGATATTTTGCATTATGGACATGTTAAGTATCTTGAAGATGCCAAGAGTAAAGGGGATTTTCTGGTTGTCGCAATAAATAGCGACTCTTCCATTAAAAAAATTAAAGCTTTCGGTAGGCCGGTTATCGGGCAGTTTGACCGTTTGAAGACTGTTGCCGCATTAGCCAGCGTGGATTTTGTTGTTTTATTTAACCAAGATAATCCGCTTAAATTAATCAAAGCGTTAAAGCCGGATATGTTGATTAAAGGCTCAGACTGGAGTAAGAATAAAATAATTGGCGCGGATTTTGTAAAAACTTACGGCGGCAAAGTAGAAACCGTTAATTTAGTTAAAGGCCGATCAACTAGCGCAATCATTGAAAAAATCATTAGGTGCTTTGAGAAAAGATGAAATGCCCATACTTACTTGTTAAAACTAAGTAAGTATTTCGCTGGAAAGAAACTATAAGGTGCTCAATATTTACCGGATAATTGATGCGAATTTGAATCGGGCCAAAGAAGGGTTACGTGTATGCGAAGAGATAACCCGGTTTATTTTAGGTAGCCAGAAATTAACTGCTCTTTTAAAGGATATCCGGCATAGAATTGACCTCGATGCCCGCAAAATTTATCCGGTTGAAAAATTAATCAACCAGCGCAATAGTGATACTGATGTGGGTAGGCGCAATTGCTCCGGGGAACTGGAGCGTTATAATTGTCAGGATATATTTTTCGCGAATATTCAAAGAGCAAAAGAATCATTACGCGTACTGGAAGAGTTTAGTAAATTATTGGATGTTAAAGTCGCTTTAAGTTTTAAGCAGCTTAGATATAAAGTTTATGAAATCGAGAAAGAATCTTTTAAAAAAGTCTCAGCTTTACCTGATTCTAAATCGGCAGCTAGAAAATAAAGGTTCTTTAGAAAAGATATGTTCGGATTTTTCCGGAAAAGGAATTGACGTAATTCAATTAAGAGATAAGGTAAGTGCAAAAAAAGAAGTATTAAATTTTGCACTTTATTTAGCTAAATATTTCAAGGCCAGTAAAACGCTCTTTATAATTAATGATTATACCGATATTGCTTTAGCCTCTGGTGCAGATGGCGTACATTTAGGCCAAGATGATTCTTCGATAAAAGAAGCTAAAAAAATATTAGGCAAAGGTAAGATCATTGGAGTTTCCTGCCATTCTTTGCAGCAAGCCTTAAAGGCGCAAAAAGAAGGGGCAGATTATATCGGTATTGGGCCAATATATTCAACTCCGACAAAGCCCGAGTATAAAGCCATAGGTTTAGAAACTTTGCGGCAATTGAAAGGTAAGATAAAAATACCGTATTTTGCTATCGGAGACATAGGGCAAGAAAATATTAAAGCTATTGTTGCTAACGGCGCTACGCGTGTTGCAGTTTGCCGTGCGATTTTGAATGCTAAATCGGCTAAAAGAACAGTGAGACAGTTAAATAACTTATTAGGGAAAAAATGACTCAATTAGAATTTGCTAAGAAAAACATTGTTACTCCAATTGTGCGCAAATTGGCTGCTGTTGAAGGAATTAAGCCCCAACAGCTTATGCAATTAGTCCGCACAGGTAAAGTTGTAATACCTTTAAACATGAATCATAAAATTTCCAAGCCTTGCGCAGTAGGGGCTGGTTTGTCTACGAAAATTAATGCTAATATCGGTACCTCAACGGATGAATCCCGGATTTCTGATGAGATAGAAAAACTTAAGGTTGCAATTAAACACGGTGCAGATGCGTTAATGGATTTAAGCGTTGGAGGAGATTTGCGTAAGGTAAGGCAGGAAGTTTTAAAATATTCAACTGTTCCTGTTGGCACTGTTCCGGTTTATGAAGTAGCAGTCAGGGCAAGTGAAAAAAATAAAAATTTCCTTGAATTTAACCCAGATGATATTTTGGCAGTATTAGAGGATCAGGCAAAACAGGGAGTAGATTTTTTTACTATTCATAGTGGAATAACTAAAAAGAGTTTAAAAATTTTAGAAAAACAGAAACGGCTTATGGGGATTGTCTCGCGTGGAGGGGCGATTATTGCCAGTTGGATGAAATTCCATAAAAAAGAAAATCCTTTTTATTCCCACTTTGAACAGATTTTAGATGTTGCTTATCAATATGATGTAACCCTAAGCTTAGGGGATGGTTTGCGTCCGGGATCAATTTTGGATGCTACCGATAAAGCTCAAATTGCGGAATTAAAAATTTTAGGGGAATTGGCTCAGCGGGCTTTTAACCGCGGTGTCCAGGTAATGATTGAAGGCCCAGGGCATGTGCCAATAGATCAGATTGAAAAAAATATTGCCTTAGAGAAAAAATATTGCCATGCTGCTCCGTTTTATGTGCTCGGGCCATTGGTTACTGATGTCGCACCGGGTTACGACCATATTACTTCGGCAATTGGAGGAGCAATGGCGGCTAGTTTTGGGGCGGATTTTCTTTGTTACGTAACACCGGCGGAGCATTTACGGCATCCAACAGCAAGTGATGTTAAAGAAGGTGTTATCGCCAGCCGTATTGCTGCGCACGCTGGAGACCTGGTTAAAAGAAGAAAAATTGCTATTGAATGGGATAAAAAGATCTCTAACGCCCGAAAGGCAAGGGATTGGAAGAAGCAAATTCAATTATCAATTGATCCTGAAAAATCCAGGGAGTATCGTTTAAGCAGTAAACCAAAACTTTCTGATGTTTGCACCATGTGTGGTAAATATTGCTCTATGAAATTAATGGAAGATTGTTCAAAGAAATAGTTTGTAGTATGTGGCGTTGATGGTTATTTTGCGCTAATTGGCACCTGGCGCCAATTGGAATTGCGCCAGTGTTTGCTAGGTAGCATACACCTGGAGCTAATTGGAATTGCGCCAGTGTTTGCTAGGTAGCATACACCTGGAGCTAATTGGAATTGCGCGGGTGCGTTTGATAATTTGCGCACCTAACCCTTAATGGAGTTGTGTTAGTGCGCGATAGGTATCGCGGGTGTAATTCAGTGGTAGAATGGCAGCTTCCCAAGCTGCATATGGCGGTCCGATTCCGCTCACCCGCTTAAAATAACTGATATGAAAAATATTATTCTGATATTTATAATCTTATTCTGTGCGGGTTGCCAGACTATACCTCCTTATAGCGGTCCGGTTTTACCTGCAACAGCGCAAAAAGTTCCCGGCATACAACACAAAGTGGAATCCGGCGAAACTCTTTGGAAAATATCACAGATTTATAATGTTGATATTGATGAAATTTTACGTCTTAATCGTCTTTCCGAAGCTGCAACTATTGAGGTTGGCCAGATACTTATAATTCCTAGGCAGCCGGCTGTGTACAAAGAACAACCGGTTAAAATCTCTACGGATGATTTTATCTGGCCGCTTAAGGGCAAGATAATTTCAGCCTTTGGTTCTAATTATCGTAATTTAATAAATAAGGGGATTAATATCCAGGCTTCTTCCGGTGTAGATATCTTAGCTGCCCGGAGTGGCCGGGTAGTTTTTTATGCCGCTAACTTTGGAAATTTTGGCAAAACTGTAATTATTGACCATGGGGATGGCTTGCGTAGTGTTTATTCCCGGGCATCAGAAATTTTTGTAAGATCAGGAGATAACGTTCAAAGAGGGGCTTTAATTGGCCGTGTCGGTTCAGCTTCAAGGGATAAGGGCAGCTATCTGCATTTTGAAATCAGAAAAGGTGCTTTACCGCAAAATCCATCATTTTATTTACCATGATAAAAGATAAATTTTTTGACCGTACAAATTACATTCAGATTTTAGAGAAACGCGTAAGCTCCTTAAAAGAAGGCTACCGGCAGAATATTGTTTTTATCGGTGAAGAGAATGTCGGGAAAACCAGTATTATTTCTAAGTTTTTGTCTGGCTTTTATGATACCAAGATAGTAACAGTTTTTTTAGAGGTGCGTTCTGAGCCGTTAGATGTTTTTGCTAAAAGATTTATTGGCGCGTTGCTTTATAATTTCCTGCTTAATAGTGAAGTACCCTTGAAAGAAGATCTAGATTATTTGATTAATAAATCCAGCCAGCTTGTACCTAAAACCTGTGAAAAAATAAATTTTATACTTAACGAACTTTCCAAAAGGAAAAAGATAAATATTGTTACCGAGCTTTTTAGCCTTCCGGAATCAATCAACCAGGAAACAGGTAAATTTACGGTTATTTTTCTAGACGAGTTTCATAATCTTGAAAATATTGGAGTCAGCAATTTATACCGCGAATGGGGTAAGCTGCTTATTTTGCAAAAGAATACTCTTTATGCGATAACTAGCTCAAGAATATTTAAAGCTAAAGCGGTTCTTTCTAAACAGTTATCTTTATTGTTTGGTAATTTTGAGGTAATTACAGTTGAGCCTTTTGATACTCATACAAGCGCTAGTTACCTTGACCAGCGCATCCCTAGTTTAAAGTTAAAGCCCGGATTAAAAGATTTTATAATTAATTTTACCGGCGGCTATCCTTTGTACTTGGAGTTAATTGCTGATGCTTTATCTAAGGCGAACATCGCAGCTGATTTGCCGGATATCCTGGAAGACCTTTTGTTTAATACCTCAGGGATTCTTAACCAGAGGTTTTCTAACTATATCAAACGTTTCCTGGATTGTTCGTCAAGTAATGATTACATTTCGGTACTTTATCTAATCGCCAGCGGTCAAAATAAAATTAAAGATATTGCTCATCTTTTGCATAAACAGAAAAAAGAACTTGCGGTCAGGGTTAACTATCTTCTTGAGGCTGATGCTATAAGTGTCAGCGGTGATTTTCTTAAGATCAGCGACCGCCTGTTTGCCTATTGGATGCGTTTTGTTTATCAAGAAAAAATGCGTTCTGTTTCTTTTGATGCTAAGAATCAAAAAGAAAAATTCCGGGATAATATTTTAGAGCTTATTCGGGAATTTTCTGTTCAATCCGACAAGCCGTTGGCTAACCGTGTTTCCGATCTACTGTATTTATTCGATGACGATCTTATGCAAATTGAGCGTAAAAAAATCAGGCTTAATCATTTTCGCGAGATTAAGCCTTTAGCCATTAACGGCCGTTATTTAAAGGATGGTTTATTGGGCCGTTCCAGCGATGCTTTGTGGATTATGGCGGTTAAAGCTGATTCGCTTACTGAACAGGATGTTGCAGAGTTTGCTAAAGAGTGCAAGAGATATCATCATAAATCGCAGCGGAAAATTATTGTTACTTTAAAAGAAGTCGATCCTAATGCCAGGTTACGAGCGCTGGAAGAGAAGATTTGGACTTGGGATTTAAATAGTTTAAATCAGATTCTGGATTTATATTCTAAACCGAGGGTAATTGCATGAAAATTGGCGTAATTTCAGATACCCATATTCCGGATAAATGCGAGCATATACCTAAAACAGTTTTAAATGTTTTTAAGGGGGTTGATTTGGTTATCCATGCCGGCGATATCGTAAGTTTAAAGGCTTTAGAAGAATTAAAAGATGTCTGCGAAAAAGTTGTCGTCGTGGCTGGAAATATGGATCCTGATGAGGTGGTAAGAAAATATCCCCAAAAGCAGGTTTTGGATATTTTGGGCCTTAAGATCGGCCTGGCTCATGGTTCCGGAGCTCCGGTAGGCCTGGTGGATTTGCTTAAAGGTATTTTTGAAAAGGATGGCTGCGATATCATTGTTTTTGGGCATTCGCATAGGCCAATGAATGAAAAAATAGGCAAAACTTTATTTTTTAATCCCGGCAGCGCGACAGATTTTATTTCAGGTGACACCACTTACGGTATAATTGAGATTAATGAAAAAAATAAAAATAAGATTGAGGCTAGTATAATTAAAATTTAATTATGGATAAGCTCTGGGCGCCGTGGCGGATTAGCTATATCAGCAAGAAGAAGCAAAAAGAGTGCGTTTTTTGCCAAGCTAAAAAAGATAGTTCAAAAGATCAGGTTATTTTTAAAACAAAAAAGTCAATCTGCTTGCTTAATATCTACCCTTACAATAATGGCCACATTTTAATTTCTCCTTTAAGGCATTTTGCTGATATTTCGAATGCGTCGGATGAAGAGATCTTGGATATGTTTGAATGTTTAAAACGTGCTAAAGCGCTTTTACAAAAAATATTAAAGCCGCAAGGTTATAACGTTGGTTTTAATCTTAAGCGCCCGGCAGGGGCTGGTATTACCGGCCACTTGCATTTACATCTTGTCCCGCGGTGGGTCGGGGATACAAATTTTATGCCGGTGATTGGGGATAGCCGGGTAATTTCACAGTCGCTAGCGGAGTTAGCGAAACTTTTAAAAAATGCCGATAGATAAAATTCACGAATTTGAAGAAAAATTTTTAGCTCCCTATGCTATGAAGAGCTGCAATTCGCGCGGCAGGGTGTATAAGGAGAGTGAGCATCCTTATCGCCTTTGTTATCAGCGCGATCGCGATCGGATTATCCATTCGGCAGCTTTTAGGAGATTGGAATATAAAACCCAGGTTTTTGTTAATCATGAAGGGGATTATTACCGTACCCGGTTGACGCACAGTATTGAGGTTTCTCAGATTGCGCGTACTGTGGCTTGTGCGTTACGTTTAAATATGGATTTAACTGAAGCCATTGCTTTAGCACATGATTTAGGCCATACGCCTTTTGGCCATTCCGGTGAAGAAGTACTGGACGAGTTAATGGCTAAAAGTGGAGGGTTTAATCATAATCTTCAAGGGTTGCGGGTAGTTGATCTTTTGGAGGAACGCTATCCGGATTTTCCAGGCTTAAATTTAAGCTGGGAGGTCAGAGAAGGGATAGTCAAACATTCTTCAGTTTTTGATATTGCCGTTAAGATTAAAGAATTTTTACCCAAAAAAATGCCTACCTTGGAAACCCAGCTGGTTGATATAGCTGATGAGATTGCCTATGATAACCATGACCTGGATGACGGGTTAACCTCCGGATTAATTAAAGAAAACGATTTGGAAAATCTAGAGATTTGGAAAAAAATAAATCTCAAGATCAGCCAAAAGTATGATAAAATTAATGCTAATTACCGTAAATATCTAATTGTCCGTGGTTTAATTAATCTGCAGGTTACGGATTTAATTGAAGCTACGCAGACTAAGATTGCTCGGTTGAAGATTAAAAAATACACCGACCCTCATAATCTTGACTGTAAAGTTGTGGGTTTTAGTAAAGAGGTTCAGGAGTTAAGAAAACCGCTCAGGCAGCTGCTCATGCAGAAGCTTTATCATCATTACCGGGTTGTGCGTATGAGTACAAAAGCCAAGCGTTTTATCCGGGAATTGTTTTGTGAGTATATTAGCCGTCCGCAGCAGTTACCTTCTGAAATCGGGCAAAGAATCCCCCGGGAAGGCGTAAGGCGGGTAGTTTGTGATTATATTGCCGGCATGACTGACCGGTACGCATTAGATGAATACAAAAAATTATTCAACCCCTACGAAAAAGTATAGATTTTTAATTTCAGCGGTGCATAGTATCTACCGCTTGCTTAATTCTACCTATGAGGTTAATGAATTAATCTCCCGTATGGGGCGTTTGTTTTGCCAATTTTTTAATGCCCAATATTGTACGGTTATCTTATTAGATCAAAGTAAAAAATATTCAACTATTAAATGTACAATCAAGGATAATAAAAAAATTATAGTTTCCAATAAAGTTAAAATTACCGATAAGATTGAAGAAGAGATCGTTAGAAGGTCTTCATCGGTTAGAAGAGGAAATCTGTTGGGTATTCCGCTTATTTGCGAAGATTTAATCGGATTAGTGGTGATCAAACGCGCAAAATCCAGTAAATCGTTTGACATCTTTGATCAAGAGATGTTAATGACTATGGCTGAGCAGGCGGTAGTCGGGATTAAGAATTTGCAGCTTTATGAAGAGCAGGAGAGGATTATTCTGGGTAGTATTAAATCTTTAGTTACATTTTTAAACACGCGTGTTTCTACTGATTATACTCATTCTCCCCATTTTAGTAAGTTAGTTTGTGCTTTAGGGGATGAAATTCATCTTGATGAAAAACAACTGCAGATTCTTAAGTATGCCAGTCTTTTGCATGATGCCGGGAAAATTGATATTCCGGTAGCGATTTTAACTAAAACTACTAAGCTTACTGCCGAAGAGTATGATGTTATAAAAAAGCACCCGGTTAAAGGGGCGCAAATTTTACGCCCGTTACAAATTTTACGCCCGGCCATCCCGATTATTATGTATCATCATGAGAAATACGATGGTACGGGGTATCCTTCCCGGCTTAAAGGCGGGAAAATCCCTTTGGGAGCCCGGATAATGTCAGTAGCTGATGCCTTTGAAGCAATGGTCTACGGCCGGCCATATCGTCAGCGGATGGATATTGCTAATGCAATTAAGGAAATCAAGAAAAAAAGCGGGACGCAATTTGACCCTAAAGTTGTGGAGGCTTTTTTAATCGTAATTAAGAAATTTAATAAGAAAATATATTTGAATCAGGATTAATCGTAGTTAATAATACTTATGGCCCAAAAGCAAGATTATACACAGCCGGAGCTTTTTACACAAACTGAAGACGATCAGCAGTATAAGCCGCAGGTTCAAAGAAGCCCGTTTTTTTTGCGGATTAGAAATTATGAAAAAGTACTGTTATTAATTATGGGTATGGTTTTGTTAGGGATTATTTCTTTTTCTCTGGGAGTAGAAAAAGGAAAGTATGCTGAAAAAATTCAAAGTAGCGCTACTGTCCAAGATGTTTATACTATCCAGCTGGCAGCTTTTAAAAATAGAGCACTGGCTTTACGCGAAGCTCAAATATTATTGAAAAATGGTTTTTCACCGGTAGTTTTTACTAAAGGAAGCTATATTATTTTGTGCGTAGGCAAATTTTCTAATCAAGAGAGCGCGCAACCTCTGTTGACTCAATTGCAGAGGACCTACGCTAATTGCCGCATAAGGAGGTTATAAAAAATGTCAATACATCCGTCATTAACTATTTCGGAAAAAGACAAAAAGGTTCGTTCAGTTTTAAAACGTACTGAGCGCATCAGGCAGATGCAGGAAAAAGGTAGCTGGAAAGAAGGCAACGCTGTTTACGGATTACCGAAACTTAAATCCATAAGGATTAAAGTTAAGAAAGAAAAGGTTGAAAAAGCTGAAACTCCTGCAACTGGTGCAGCAGCTCCTGCAGGCGGTGCGGCTAAAGAAGCCGGTAAAACTCCTGCTAAGGGTCAAGAAAAAAAATAAGATTGGGTTAAATGTTACTAAGGTTTAAAACGAAGTTAATACTTATTTTTATTATAGTTTTCTTTAATTTGGCTGCAGGTGCGATTGCATCTGCAGATGTTTCTTTTACCGGGCAGATTAATGCGGACAATGTCAATGTCCGGGCTGATGCAACGGTAAGTTCTCCAATTGCCTGCGTTCTTCCTAAGGGGCAGATGGTTGATGTCGTCGAGGAAGCTTACGATTGGTATAAAATCCGCCTGCCCAAAGAAGCGCCTTCTTATATTAAAAAAGACTTAGTTGATTGTATTAACACGGATTCGGTTAATCCGGAAAAATGTCTTGGAGCTAAAGTAGTCAAAGACAGGATTAATATACGCTTGGGCCCCAGTGAATCAAGCTGGATTGTTGGCAAAGTTAATAAGCTGACTGTAGTTAATATTTTATCTACGGATGGAGTCTGGTATAAGATTACACCGGTTTATACTAGTTTCTGCTGGGTGAATAAAAAGTTTATTAATAAATATATACCGGTGTTAGTTAAAAAAGAAGAGATGGTTGGAGCAGTTAAAGATACAAATTCTCCCGAAAGTGCCCAATTGGTTCTTGAAGGCAAGGTTAGCCCCTACGGAATAGTTTTATGGCGTAAGGCAACACATAAGTTGATTACTGCGGAAAACAAAGTTTATTTTTTAAAAGGTAACCGTAAAAATTTAGACAGCCTTAATTATTCTCAGGTCAAAGTCACCGGCAAGTTAATCAGCCCGCAAGATAGCAAATATCCGCTTGTTGAAATAAACACTATCGAGGTATTGAATTGAACATCACGAGTTTAGTTCCGGCATTTCTTATATCTTTTGGCCTTTTGATAATTGCTATGACTGTGCATGAATTTGCGCATGGTTTGGTAGCTTATAAGCTAGGCGATCCAACCGCTAGATTAAGCGGAAGGTTAACTTTAAATCCCTTGGCGCATATTGATCTATTTTGGACCTTATTTTTGCCGTTAGTGCTTTATTTGTCTACTGCCGGCCAATTTGTTTTTGGTGCGGCGAAACCTGTTCCGGTAAATTACTGGGCGCTTAAGAATCCAAAAAGGGATATTATTTGGATTAGCTTAGCCGGGCCGTTAGCTAATTTGGCCTTAGCTTTTATTACCATCCAGGTTTTAAAATTTTTCCCGCAAAGAAGTATTGTTACTTACCTGCTTTTTAACTTAATGACCATTAATGTTGTTTTAGCGGTATTTAATCTTATCCCGATTCCTCCTTTGGACGGCTCTAAGGTTTTAATGGGCTTGTTGCCTGAAAGTTTAAGCCGGCAGTATGCTTTTTTAGAGCGCTATGGTTTTATTTTCCTTTTTGTTTTTATTTGGCTAGGAGCTTTTGACCGGATCCTTTGGCCGTTAGTCGCTATAGTAATTAGAACCCTTGGAGCGACTTAAACGTATGGATAAAATAATAGTTAAATTGGGTGCACGCAGTTACCAGATAATCAGCGGTTATCATATTCTTAATCAGCTGGGGAGCGTTTTAAAAAAAATAGATATCGGCACAGATGCTTTTATCGTTACTAATAATTTTCTAAAAAATAAATACGGTTTAAAATTAGCCTCTGTCTTAACTAAGGCCGGGATTAATTCTTTTTTTTATATTGTCCCGGATAGCGAAAAAAGCAAATCCATAGAAACTGCCAGCCTAGTAATTAAGAGTTTGGCGGGTTTTGATAAAAATAAAAAAGTTTTTGTTGTTGCTTTTGGCGGAGGGGTAATCGGCGACCTGTCAGGTTTTGTGGCCAGTATTTATAAACGCGGGGTAAGTTATATACAGATTCCGACAACTTTATTGGCCCAGGTTGATTCTGCGATAGGAGGTAAAACGGCGTTAGATTTAGCTTTAGGCAAAAATTTAGTCGGGGCTTTTTATCAGCCTAAGATTGTATTTAGCGAGATTGAGTTCTTAAAAAGTTTGGATAAAATTCAGCTTTCAAGCGGAATGGCCGAGGTCATCAAGTATGCGATTATAAAAGATGCAAAACTTTTTAATTTTTTAGAAAATAATCATCTCGCGGTAATTTCCGGCCGTAAGCAGGCTCTGCAGAAAATAGTCAGTTCCTGTAGTAATATTAAGGCAAAGATTACCAGTTTAGATGAAAAAGAATCTTTAGGTATAAGAACTATTTTAAATTTTGGGCATACTATCGGCCATGCTATTGAGGCAGCTGGTACTTATCAAAAGTATAATCACGGACAAGCGGTTGGTTTGGGCATGATTGCTGCTGTTAATTTGAGTGTTGAACTTAAGTTAATTGATGTCAGGCTGGCACTGCGGATAAAAAATTTAATTAAACTCTATGGCTTACCGCAAAAGTTAAAGGGTGTATCTGTAGAAAAAATCATCAGAGCGCATTATTATGATAAAAAGTTTTGCGGATCCTGCAATAAATTTGTGTTGATTCGCGCAATCGGTCAAACTAAAATTGTGCGTAATGTTAAATTGGATTTGATAAAAGAAGCAGTTAAATCTATCGGTTAGTTGTTAAAGTAGTAATTTTCCCCTCGAGGTTAAGGTCAACGCTGTTAGATGTAATTTTCTGAACTTTAGCCCCATCAATTAGGTCATTTTCCCTTATAATCTGGTTATTTACTAAGGCGTATCCGCTATTATCAGAGAAAAAAATCCCGTTTAAAACGAAATCTGGTTTGTTAGCTTGAGTGTCGGCTTGTATTATTCTATTTTCGGTTTTAGGTAAAACCGGAGCAGCAATTTTTGGCTGCGGGGTGGAGGGTTTACTATTTGTAACGGCAGTTTTTTCAACAGTCGTAGTAGATTTTATTTTGTAACGCAATAAATTAAATATTAAATTGGCTAAAAATATACCGGTTAAAAGAATTAAGATGTATAAAAGTATCGGCTTAGGTGAAGGTTTTGAATTTAGATTTAAGTTTTCTTTAGCGTTGTTTTTTTGAATAGATTGTTCGGTTTTTTTTAATGCGTCGTTAATAATGCTCATTGATCTTGCCTCACTGAGTAGCTGTCCAGTTCCTTAACGCAGGTATTGATAATATTAAAATCTATACGGTTAGTTTCGTTGACGAATCCGGCTAAAAGCGCCCGATCACAAAGCATATTGATTAACCGGGGTGTTCCTCCGGAAAAGCGCCCGATCATATCCAGCGCCTCATCGCTAAATTCAATTTTATTTTTATTTCCGGCTACTTCCAAACGGTGATTTATATAATTTTTTAGCTCATCGTTTTCAAGCGGGCCGATATGGTAGCGTACCATGACTCTTTGGCGTAACTGCCTTAAGTCATGCAGGTTAAGCCTCTGATTTAATTCCGGCTGGCCGACTAAAATTACCTGAAGCAGTTTATCTTTCTCGGTTTCTAAATTTGAGAGCAGGCGTATCTGTTCAAGTAGTAGGGGTTTTAAATTCTGCGCTTCATCAATAATCAATACCAAATTGTTTCCGGCTTTAGATTCATTTAAAAGAAAGTTGTTTAATTCCGCAACCATATCTAATTTATTTTTGCTTCTTGGGTTTATTCCGAAGTCCTTGACAATGGATTCCAGCAATTGAACTTCGGAAAAGTTAGGGTTTAAGATAAAAGCGGTTTTTACGTTTTCTCCGATCTGATTAAGGAAGAAGCGGCAAATTGTTGTTTTCCCGGTTCCGATTTCTCCGGTTAAAACGATTATTCCTTTTCTTTGCGAGACTCCGTAGAAGAGATGAGATATGGCTTCTTTGTGTTTTTTGCTGGAAAAAAAGAAGGCAGGGTCACTGGTAACGTTAAAGGGTCGCTCTTTTAAGCCATAATATTTACAATACATTTATGCTCCTTTAATTATTATAACAAAATCACAAGCTTTGTAAATCTATTATACGGATTAAGTCTTTTTACCTGTGTTTTTGAAAATTAATAATCTTAGCTTTGGGTTTATCCCGGTGGAAAAGTGCCGGATTTTGATTTTTAAGGTAAGGTGATTAAGCTTGTAAAGTATTGACATATTTAGCAATGTATGTTATATTTTTTTAATGGAATTAACGGTGAATAAAAAAGAAAATCGTTGTTTTCCTCGTGTAGATTTTCACTCTAAGATAAGTTATCAGATTAGAGGTAAGCCGGATTTTAACAGTGTTTTGAGCCAGGATATAAGTTGCGGCGGCTTAAGGTTTAATAACGATAGCTTTATTCCCACCTCAACTCCGGTAATGCTTGAAATTAATATATTAGACCGCATATTAAGGCCAGTGGGTAAAGTGGCCTGGTCAACACCGTTGGCGCATTCCAGCCGTAGTCAAGTTGGCATAGAGTTCGTAGAGTTTAACGTAATTGAAAAGAACTATCTTAAAGAGTTTGTAAATCTGCAACTTAGATAGTTGATTACAACTTAATGAAAGGAAATTAGTTATGTCACCCGAAGCTGTTAAAGAAGAAAAAACTGAAAAAAAGCCGAAAGTCGAAAAACAAACAAACTGTCCGGCTTGTAATAAGCTGATCAAGAAGTTAAGAAGATATTATCGTAACGGTAAATTGTATTGTACTAAGAGATGTTGGAAGACAGCTTTAAGTAAGTCAAAGGAAGAGGCCGCAAATAAAAAATAATGAAAACCCCTCAAGAACGCAGGTTGCATCCACGCCTGGATCACAAGTTACCGCTTAATCTTGAAATTAACGATTATAATTTTTCTACTTCAACTCACAATATCAGCAGTGTGGGGGCATATTGCCATTTAGACAAATATATGCCGCCTTTTACCAAGATTTCGGTTAAGTTAAGCCTGCCGAGTAAGGGGAAGGCAGGCAAGAACATGATTATTGAATGTAAGGGCGTGGTAGTTAGAACCGAAGATGAAATTAAGGGCGGATTTAATTTGGCTATATTTTTTAATGAAATCCGTAACGAAGAGCGTAAGAAAATCATCCAGTACATAAGCCGGTTCCTGCCTTAAAAAATCAAATTGGGTAAAATTAGCAATTATAATCCGCAAGCCAAACTTATAATCGGCCTCATCTATAAAGATGAGGCTGTTTTTATTAAGGCGTTAAGTAAGCTTAAAAAAAAATTTGGTAAAATTGATTTTGAATCAGCGGTAAACGATTTTATTCACACGAATCATTACCAGGCAGAAATGGGCGGAGAATTAAAAAGAAAATTTGTAAGTTTTTCAAAGATGATTCGACTGCAAAATCTTTATCGGATTAAGCTTTTTACTAATCGGTTAGAAGGTAAATTTCTAGTTAACAAGTGCCGCTTGATTAATATTGATCCGGGCTGCCTGGATTTAGCCAGGTTAGTGTTGGCAACGACTAAGGATTATGCCCATAGAATATTTTTAAGAAAAGGTATTTTTGCTGAGGTTACCTTAACTTATCGCGGAAATACTTTTTCCCGCAATGACTGGACCTATCCGGATTATTGTACTCAAGAGTATATTGATATTTTTAATCAAATCAGGAAGTTTTGTATTTTGTAGTAATTTTTATAAGTTAAGGATTTCAAGATGCCAGATTATCCAGCATATTTAGCAGCGTATAAAAGTGGACGATTAAAACAGGTTACTGATCAGTTATTTTCTTCGCTTGCTTCATGTTCAATTTGCCCGCGTCATTGTAAAATTAACCGCTTGAAGGAGAAGTTGGGATTTTGTAAGACCGGCAGCCTTCCTGAAGTGTTCAGTTTTATGTGCCATCATGGTGAAGAGCCGCCGATTTCAGGAGAGCGGGGCAGTGGGACGATATTCTTTAGCCACTGCAATATGGGTTGCATTTATTGTCAGAATTATGAATTTAGCCAACTGGGTAAAGGTAAAAAATATTCTTTTGAAGAATTGGCAAAAATAATGTTAAAATTGCAGGAAGATGGATGCCATAATATTAATTTAGTTACGCCTACTCATGTTCTGCCGCAGATACTTAAGAGCCTGGAGTTAGCTGTCGAGGCTGGGTTGAGAATACCCTTAGTTTATAATACCAGTGGTTATGACCTGCCGGAAATTATAAAATTACTCGATGGCATAGTTGATATATATTTAGCCGATAGCCGTTATGGAGATGACTTAATTTCTAAGGAGTTATCCGGGGCCTTAAATTACACAAAATTCAATCAGGAAGCGTTGGTTGAAATGCATCGGCAAGTAGGGGTACCTAAAATAACTTCCGAGGGATTGATTAAAAGAGGCTTGATTGTCCGGCATTTAGTGCTGCCGAATCGGGTTTCGGCTACTGAGAAAATAATGAAATTTATTGCCGAAAAAATATCTGATGAAACCTATATCAGCCTAATGAGCCAGTATTTGCCTTATTATCAAGCATCTGGCAATACTAAGATTAACCGCCGTTTGAAAGCTTCCGAGTATGAAGAAGCTAAACAGGTTTTAAAACATTATCATTTGCTTAATGGTTGGACTCAGGAGTCCTACGGCCAGGAGAGGTTTGCGGGGGTAAATATCAAACCTGTTTAATATGCCAAAAGAATCGATATTTAAGAAAGTTTTTAATTTTCTATTTGCCAAGCTTTTTATAATTAATGATTCTGCTCAAAAAATTGCTTTAGGCGTCGGCCTGGGAGTGTTTTCCGGTATATTGCCGGGTACCGGCCCGTTAATTGCTTTATTTTTAGCCTTTATCTTTAGGGCTAATCGGGCTGCAGCATTGATCGGAAGTTTACTTACTAATACTTGGTTAAGTTTGATAACTTTTGTCTTTGCAATAAAAGTCGGGTCTGCTATACTAAAGCTAAATTGGCACAATGTTTTTCATAAAGCACAATTTTTGTTTAAAGACTTTAGTTTTACTAAATTTTTTAAACTTTCATTTTCCGATGTGTTTTTGCCGGTTTTGGTTGGATATCTGGCCATTAGCTTAATTCTTGGGGTGTTTAGCTACTTAGTAACCTTGCTGATAATCAGGAGGAGATTTCATGGAAATAAAACAATTCACCCATAATGTTAGAAATGATTTTAATCGCGCACTAAACCTGGCCGGGGTTATCCCTTTGCTTGTTTTTGTCTATTTGGTAATTGGTAAATTATCCAATTTCAATGTTTTAGCCGGTGAGATCGGTTATATTATAATAGCCACGATCGGAGTATTTGCAACCGGGGTTGTTGTGGGCAGAAGAATGCTGGAATCAGTTACCTTTAAATTGATCGATGATAACCAGAAAATTTTGTCGATGCAGCAAGAGCTGATTGAAAAGAACCGCTTAGCGGCAATTACTGAAACCGTGTTGACTTTAGGGGACCAGATTAATAACCCTCTTTTATCGATTAGCGGCAATCTTGAGCTTTTGGATTCCGAGATCAAGGAAGCCGGCGCAGGAGAGAAATTAAAAAACAGAATCCAGACCATGCGGAATAATTTTCAAAAAATCCGCGAGGTGACTGATAAGATGTCGAAATTAACCAAAGCGGAACTAGTGACAATTCATGGCAATACCCGGATGATTGATTTAAGTAAGTCAGTTTAACTGGTAATAATTTTTGAGAGTTGAAATATAATTTTAAACTAATAATTACCGGAGGAAGTAATGAAAAGACTTGTTTTATTAAGGCATGGAGAAAGTACTTGGAATAAAGAAAATCGTTTTACCGGTTGGACTGATGTTGATTTGTCAGAAAAAGGATTACAGGAAGCAAAGCAAGCAGGGGAGCTGCTTAAAAAAGAAGGTTTTGCCTTTGATGCTGCTTATACTTCAGTATTAAAACGGGCAATCCGCACTCTTTGGATTACTCTTGATGAAATGGATTTGATGTGGATACCGGTATATAATTCCTGGAGGCTTAATGAAAGGCATTATGGGGCATTGCAGGGATTGAATAAATCAGAGACTGCTTTAAAATATGGGGAAGAGCAGGTTTTAATCTGGAGAAGAAGTTATGATATCCCTCCGATGGCGTTGGATAAGAATGATGTGCGTTATCCGGGGCAAGATTTACGTTATAAAGGCCTTAAAGCCAAAGAATTACCCTTAACTGAATGCCTGAAAGATACCGTTGCCAGATTTTTACCTTATTGGCATAAAACTATTGCCCCGGCGGTTAAAAGCGGAAAGCGGGTAATTATTGCGGCGCATGGGAATTCCTTGCGGGCATTGGTTAAATACCTGGATAATGTTTCTGAAGAAAAAATCGTCGGCTTAAATATTCCTACGGCTATGCCTTTAGTTTATGAGCTAGAAGATAATTTAAAACCAATCAGGAGCTATTATCTAGGTGATCCGGAAGCAGTTAAAAAAGCGATGGATGCGGTTGCTAACCAAGGCAAGGCAAAGTAAGGAGGCAGGTATGGCGGTAAAAAAAGTTGGTGAAAAATATCGTTGTAATGTTTGTGGAAATGAAGTAGCCGTAACTAAAGTTGGCGGCGGAGAATTGGTTTGTTGTAATGCACCGATGGAGAAAACCGGAGAATAAGAAAGGACAAGTGATGACTAAATCAATTAAGGGTTCAAAAACAGAACAGAATTTACTAAAATCTTTTGCGGGTGAATCTCAGGCTCGTAATCGCTATACATATTTTGCTTCCGTAGCAAAAAAAGCAGGTTTTGAGCAAATTGCCAATATTTTTATTGAGACCGCGGAAAATGAAAAAGAACATGCCAAGATTTTTTTTAAATACCTTGAAGGCGGAGACTTAGAAATTACCGCTAGTTATCCTGCCGGTCAGATTAAGGATACTAAGGTTAATTTACAAGAGGCGGCAGCCGGCGAAAATATGGAATGGACTCTGCTTTATGCCGATTTTGCTAAAATTGCGCATGATGAAGGTTTTGCGGAAATTGCCCGCTCTTTTGAGCAGGTCGCTAAGGTTGAAAGATTTCATGAAGCCAGGTACCGTAAGTTAATTAATAACATTTCAGAGAATGAAGTGTTTAAAAAGACCTCCACGGTTAAATGGCATTGTACTAACTGCGGCTATGTGTTTGAAGGCTTGGAAGCTCCTAAGGAATGTCCTGCCTGTAAGCATCCACAGGCATATTTTGAATTATTGGCTGAAAATTATTAAAAAGATTGCTGTGTAGTTCTAAAGGAGGAGGAGAAGATGAAAAAAGTGGTTTTAGTTTTCACGAGTATTGTTTTCTGTTTTTTCTTAGCGGGTATTTGTATTGTATTTGCACAAGACCAACTGCCGATAAACACTCAGCCAATTAAGCCTGCCAGCGTTCAAAAGAAGGCCCAAGTAAAAGAAAAAATAACTCAGGACCCTAATTTACCTCCAAAATTAAATAACGATACTGTTTCTTCCGAGTCAGAAGAGTCGTCGAAAACTAACTTAAATGATTTTCCTCTACCTCCGGTTATCATCTCTACAAGTTCTGATCAAGAAGCTATAGATAAAGAAAATCTTCCTCCTCCGTTTGTGCCAACAGCTGGCACTGAGGGTGATCTGGCCTCGGATCAAAGCAATAGTCCTTCGGAGCCAGTGAATGAATCGGAAGCCAATTTAGAAAGTAAATCAAAACTACCAAGCGATACAGTAAGTTCTAAATAGATAAAGCCGGCAATATGAAAAATGGATTAAATGTTGGAGTGGATAAGTAAATTACCTAACGGAGGATAAATGATTGATATCGAGGTACTTAAAATCGCCTTAACCAAAGAGGAGGGCGCAATTGAAACATATCAGAAAATGCTAATGGAACATCCTGGTTTAGAAGAATTACTTTCACTTTTAATATCTGAGGAGCAAAAACATAAAAGATTGATTGAGAATAAGATTATGTCTTTAACTCGAGAATAATATCTATATGTTTCAAAGAATATTGCTAGTTTTAAGTTGTCTGGTGCTGTTTGTTTTGGGAGTTGATCTTAAGGAGGGGTTAGCGATGAAAATATCCAGCCCGGTTTTTGAAAATAACACATTAATGCCGGAAAAATTCTCTTGTCTGGGGGAAGGCGTGAATCCTGAATTAACCATTAAGGATATTCCTGAAGGAACTGCGAGCCTGGCATTGATAGTGGATGATCCTGATGCATTGTTTAAGACGTATGTCCATTGGGTGCTTTATGATATTCCGCTTATTACGCGTATCGAAGAAAATAGCACTCCGGGCACTCAAGGTGTTAATACCTCAGGTGGAGTTGATTACGTAACTCCTTGCCCTCCCAGCGGAACCCACCGCTATTTTTTTAAAGTTTATGCCCTGGATAAAATGGTTGGTTTAGATGGGTTAAGTAAGCAAGATCTGGAAAATGAAATGCAGGGGCATATATTGGATAAAGCAGAATTAGTTGGTTTGTATAAAAAGAGATAGAATTAAAAAGGAGAAAATAATGTTGAATTTGTCCAGGTACTTGTTTTTATCTATTTGTTTAGTTCTCTTAAGCAGCATTAATCTTTTTGCTCAAACCGTTAATCCGGGCCCATCTGGCTCAAAATTTCAGAAGATAGATATAAATAAAGACGGTTCGATTACCGCAAGCGAAATGCAGGCGTACCAAGTGCAAAGATTTCAAGAGTTGGATCAAGACAAGAATGGGGCTATTGATTCTAAGGAGATCTCAGCTGATACAACTAAAATGCACCAGGCAGCTGATGCCGACAAGGATGGACAGGTAACTCAAGCCGAAGCAGCTTCACAATTTAGCCAATATTTTAAAGAGATGGATAAAAATAATGATAATAAAGTATCTGAGGCTGAGTATACTGATTATTGGAAGGGTATATATAAATTCTAAAATAGCCAGAAGGATGAATCCATAAAATATGATTACAGTAAGCAATCTGTCATTGCAATTTGGGCAGCGCAAACTTTTTTCCGGGGTTAATCTTGTTTTTTCTCCCGGGAATTGTTATGGTTTAATCGGTGCTAATGGTTCGGGTAAGTCCACTTTTTTAAAGATTCTTTCAGGTGAGATTGATTCAAGCAGCGGTGAAGTTACCGTATCTGCAGGTAAACGTGTTTCAGTCCTAAAACAGGATCAGTTTGCTTTTGACCAGTGTCCGGTCCTGATCACAGTAATTATGGGCCATAAGCGTTTATACGAGATTATGGCCGAAAAGGAGGCAATTTATGCTAAGACTCCTTTTACCGATGAAGATGGAATGCATGCCTCAAGGCTTGAGGAAGAGTTTAGCGAATTAGAGGGTTGGAATGCTGAGAGTGATGCGGCTAAATTATTAAGCGATCTGGGTATCGAGGAGCCGTTGCACAACGCCCAAATGTCTAGTCTGGAAGCCGGTCAAAAATTCCGGGTTCTCCTGGCACAGGCTTTATTTGGAAATCCGGATATCCTGCTTTTGGATGAACCAACTAACCATTTGGATGTCGAATCCAGTATGTGGCTAGAAGAGTTCCTTTGCGATTTTCAGAATATTGCTATTGTTGTTTCGCATGACCGGCATTTTTTAGATAAAGTTTGTACTCATGTGGCGGATATTGATTTTGCTAAAATTCATCTTTATGCCGGTAATTATACCTTTTGGTCAGAAGCCAGCCAGCTTGCCGCCAGGCAGCGCAGTGAAACTAACAAGAAGGTGGAAGAGAAACGTAAAGATTTGAAAGATTTTATTATGCGTTTTTCAAATAATGCCTCTAAGTCGCGCCAGGCAACCAGTCGTAAAAAAATTCTCGAGAAACTTACAATCGAAGATATTGAGCCGTCCTCACGTAAATATCCTTATATTAATTTTGAGCCTGAGCGGGAAGCCGGCAATGACCTTTTGAGCATTACTAATTTATCCAAAAATGTTGATGGTGAGGTTATGTTTGAACGGTTAAACTTGACAATCCATAAAGGCGATAAAGTTGCTTTTGTCGGGCCAAATGACCTTTCCAAGACAATGCTTTTTGAAATTTTGATGAACCAAGCAAGTGCTGATAGCGGGGTTTTTAAATGGGGGGCATCTACCCGCAGAGCGTATTTTCCAAAAGATAACTCAGCATTTTTTAATTCAGATTTAAATATCCCTGACTGGCTTAGAAGTTATTCCCCCAATACGGAGGAAGAGTATATCCGTTCCTTTTTAGGGCGGATGCTTTTTTCAGGAGAGGAGGCGCTTAAGCCGGTGAAAGTTTTATCCGGAGGAGAAAAGGCCCGGTGTATGTTTACGCGGATGATGGTTATTCAGCCTAATGTGATTGTCTTGGATGAGCCGACTAACCATTTGGACTTGGAATCGATCACTTCTTTAAACCGCGGTTTGGCTAAATTTCAAGGAACAATTTTATTTTCTTCCCATGACCATGAGCTGGTTCAGACAGTGGCAAATCGAATTATTGAGATTACGCCCAAAGGTTACATTGACCGAATCAGCACAACTTTGGATGAATATTTAGCTAATGAACAAATCAAAGAGCAGCGACATGAGCTCTATAAAAAATAAAAAAAGAGGGAGTTCCTGATGAAAGTTGTTGCATTTAACTCAAGCGTACGTAAAGACGGTAATACTGCAATTTTGATCAAACAAGCTTTGGGGGAGTTAGAAAAAGAAGGAATCGAAACTGAACTTATTCAGCTTGCCGGTGAGAATCTCCAAGGGTGTATCGCTTGTAATAAATGCTTTAAAAATAAAAACAAGCAATGCGTTGTAACCAGCGATTCTATGAATACTTACATTGAAAAAATGGCTGAAGCAGACGGGATTATTATCGGGACTCCGACATATTTTGCCGATTGTACGGTTAATGCTAAAGCTCTAATTGAAAGGGCGGGCATGGTTGCCCGGGCTAATGATAATATGCTAAAGCGTAAAATCGGCTCAGCGGTTATTGCCGTCAGGCGTGCCGGGGCAATTCATGCTTTTGATACAATCAACCATTTTTTCACCATTGGCGAGATGATTATTGTCGGTTCATCATACTGGAATGTCGGGGTAGGAAGAGAAGCCGGAGAAGTTGAAGGTGATAAAGAAGGCTTAAGTACGATGAGCGTATTAGGCAAAAATATGGCCTGGCTTTTGAAGAAGGTCTGTAAATAAAAAAAAGTTTAGATAGCTAATGATTGCAAAAATTATTAAACGATTTTTGATTTCCTTAGGAATAGTTTTTTTTATCTTGTTTATTACCGGGGTGGTTTCTTTTTTTGTTTTAAAAAATCTTAAAATAAAAGAAATTGTTGAGCGGGAGATCGAGAAAAGTTTAGGAATTAATGTAACGATTGAAAAGATTGAGATATCAGCATTGTTTACACATATTGCCGTTAAGGGGATAACTATTCATAATCCCGGAGGTTTTCTTGAAGATGAACTGGCTTATATAAATTCCATTCATATTTTATTCGATCCATTGGAGGTCTTGCTCAAGTCTAAACCGAATCTCTATGTTTTTGCGTTGGATTTACAGCGGCTGAATATTGTTAAGAATAATGACGGGTTGGTAAATATCGAAGAAATACTTCCGGTTAAGGATAAAAATGCTCCGGGGAGAGATCAGACTCCATTCTATTTTGATGTGTTAGTATTTAGCTTGGGTGAGGTAAATTATATTGACTATTCACAGGTAGCTAAAAAAGTAAATAATTATCCGATTGGAATAAAAATGGCAACTTTTATCGGGATTAAGGATGAACAAGAGGTTATAAAATTGGTTGTTTCCAAAGCCATCGAGAATACGGATATCGGTAAGTTAATCAATTTAAAGATTATTCCGGTTGTTTCGCAAGTTGGAGATACTGTGGATGCGACTTGGGGTGCGGCAAAAAGCGGAGCAAGGAGCATTTGGGGCATTGCTGTTTTGCCTTTTAATCTGTTATTCGGTAAATTATAAAGCAGATCCGGGGTTTTGGATAAAAGATTAAGAAAGGATAAAATATGAAAAGCAAAGTATATTTTATTGCGGTAAAAAATTCCGAGAGTATTGAAGGTATTAATCAAAAGCTTAAAATATTGTTAGATGAGAGTAAGGTTTTAGATTTTATTCGGAAGAACGATAAAGTTGCACTTAAGATGCATTTTGGAGAAGAAGGCAATACTGGTTATGTTAATGCTTCCCATGTGCGTGTAGTTTGTGATGAAATTGCCAAGAAGGAAGCCAGCGTATTTCTCTCAGATGCAAATACGCTTTATCGCGGTAGGCGCCTGAACTCTTTAGATCATAAAAATCTTGCTCTGGAGCATGGTTTTACTAAAGACGTAACCGGAGCAGAGGTTATTATTCCTGATGATACTAAAAGCGAAAATAGCATTAGTGTTGAAATTAATCAGAAATTTATTACGAGCGCAAAGATAGCGCGGATTTTTATCGATGCGAATGCGTTGCTTGTGGTCAGCCATTTTAAGGGGCATATTCTTACCGGGTTTGGAGGCGCGGTTAAGAATATCGGGATGGGGTGTGCTACGCGAGAAGGAAAGCTTGCTCAACATTGTGATGTTGCCCCGGTAGTCCATCTTGATAGGTGTATTGGCTGCGGTGCTTGCGAAAAAATTTGCCCGGTACAAGCAATTCATCTTGAAAATAAGAAATCTGTAGTTGATAAGTCAAAATGCATTGGTTGCGCAAGCTGCCTGGCAGTATGCCCGACAATGGCGATGTTTATTGATTTTAGCGCCGGGGATAAGGTACAGGAAAAAATGGCCGAGTATAGCTTAGCGGTGCTTAGAAATAAGAGAAATAAAGCCGGGTTTATAAATTTTGCGGTTAAAATTAATAAAGAATGTGATTGTTGGGGGATGGAAAATCCACGGATTGCTCCAGATGTCGGGATATTAGCATCGTTGGATCCGGTGAGCATCGATAAGGCAAGTTTTGATTTAGTAAACAATGTTTGCGGAAAAAATATTTTTAAAGAAACACATCCTGAACAAGACGGTATAAAACATCTTAAATACTCCCAGGAATTAGGATTAGGCAGTCTTGACTACGAGCTGTTAAAATTATAAGTTCCAATTAAGGTGATAATTTTTAAAGCTTGATTAATAATGGAGGTAGCATGGCAGATAAGCTGGAAGGAAGAGAACGTAGGAAATCCGAGCGTATTGATGCTTCTTTTACTCTTACCTACTATGTCGAAAAGCCTTATACTTTATGTATTAGCTTAGGTTTGGTGGGAAGCGTAGAGGCAGTAATGGTTAATTTAAGCGATTCCGGTATGGCAATTATAACCGATTATGATATTCCTCAGGGTGTTCAGCTTTATATTAAGTTTAACCTGATAAATATGCGTTTAAGCGGCGATGAGCGTTGGAGGTCAATGAAGATCACTGGGGATGTGGTTTCTAATGTACTCTTACCGAATAAAAGCCATAGAGTAGGTATTCATTTTGGGAAAATTTTAGAAGCGGATAGTGTAGCGATAAGGAATTTTGTGTTGTGTAATAAAATTCCTTCGGCATAATTTAAAATAAGTATTAACGGGAGGATTTAATGTTCAGGGATAAGATTAAAGTTTTGGATTGTACGATTAGAGACGGTGGGTTGATGAATAAACATGATTTTGATTTGCGTTTTGTGCGTGAGGTTTATAAGGCACTTTCCGAGGCGGGTATAGATTATATGGAAATTGGCTATAAGAATTCCCGCCGGCTTTTTAATCCGAAAGAATTCGGTAAATGGAAATTTTGTGATGATGCGGATATTTCAAAAGTCATTGATGGCGTTATTTCGCATACCAAGATTTCGGTTATGGTTGACGTGGACAGAGTTGATGTTGATGATATTCTGCCGAAAAAAGACAGCCCGGTAGACATGATTAGGGTTGCTACTTATGTTAAGGATGTGGATAAAGCAATATTTCTAACTAATCATTTTGCTGATAAAGGTTATGAAACTGCGGTGAATATTATGGCTATATCCCGTGCGCTGGATAATGAGCTGAACGAATGCCTGGAGCAGCTAGAGAAGGAATGCAGGGCAAAGATAATTAATATTGTTGATAGTTTTGGCTCTCTTTATCAAGAGTCAACCGAGTTTTTAATTAAGAAGGCTAAAAATATTTTAAAAACTAAAGAAATTGGTATGCATGCGCATAATAATCAGCAGCTTGCATTTTCAAATACCATTGAAGCAATCATACATAATGCTAACTATGTAGATACTACAATCTTTGGTTTGGGAAGAGCAGCGGGAAATTGTCCGACAGAGCTTATGCTGGGATTTCTGAAGAATCCTAAATATGATATCCGGCCGATTCTAGATGTAATTTCTAAGGAGTTTATTCCTTTGCAGAAAAAAATTGAGTGGGGATATTTTATCCCTTATGCGATAACCGGAATGCTTGATGAGCATCCGCGCACAGCCATTGCTTTGCGTGAAAGTGATAAAAAAGAGAATTACCGTGAGTTTTATGAGGAGCTAGTTGGAGAAGTCGGGGATTAAATGAATTTAGAAGATTTTAAGAAGAAACCTATTTTAGGAATATTGCGGGGAGTAGACTTGGGGGCAATTGAGCCTTTGGTTGAAACGGTCATTTCCGCGGGTTTGGAAACATTAGAAATAACTATGAATACCCAAGGCGCCCCGGAGTTAATCCGTAAAGCAAAAAAAGTTGCAAATTCCCGGCTTGTATTGGGAGCAGGGACAGTGCTCTCAATACAAGATTTAAAAATAGCTTTAAAAAGCGGAGCCAGCTTTATTGTTATGCCGGTCTTAATTAGAGATGTTGTAAAATATTGTGTGAAAAATAAGATACCTGTTTTTCCCGGGGCGCTAAGCGCGCAAGAGATTTATCAAGCCTGGGGAGCAGGGGCTTCGATGGTCAAGGTTTTCCCGGCAAAGTTCTTTGGCCCGGAATATCTTAAAGAAATAAAAGGGCCTTTTAATAAGATAGAGCTTTTGGCTTGCGGCGGAGTAACCGCGGAAAATTTAAATGAATATTTTGCTAATGGTGCAAGCGGGGTAACTTTTGGAGCAAGCATTTTTAAAAAAGATTGTCTGTTAAACCGGGATTTCAAAGCCATTCATGCGGCAGTTAAAAAGTTTGTTGATGCCTGGGGGAAGCATTGATTAAAAGAATCTCCGGAATTGTCCTATTAGTTATTTTTTTGTCAGGAGTTGGTATGGCAGGTGGCCAGGATAAAATAAAGATATTTGATGCTAAGTTTGGCAAAGTCATCGAGGTTGATAAGGTTATTAAGAGCGATGATGAATGGAAGCACATTCTTACTCCTGAACAGTATCGCGTTATGCGCCGCAAAGGTACCGAAGAGCCGTTTCAAATAAAATGTCCTTTGCCGCCTAAAGATAAAAACGGTATTTATCAGTGTGTTGCCTGTGGTACGGATTTATTCAGATACTATGCCAAATTTGAGTCAGGTACAGGTTGGCCGAGTTTCTGGGAGCCGGTATCAGAATTAAATGTTAGGTTAAAGCCTGATGACAGTTTGGGTATGAAGAGAACTGAAATTTTATGCGCACGTTGTGATGCCCATCTGGGGCATGTTTTTGATGACGGACCTCTCCCCGCCGGAAAACGTTATTGCATTAATGCTATTGTACTAAAATTAGCAGATATGCCTTTGCGGGAGAAAGCTGCTTTTGCGGCAGGTTGTTTTTGGGGTGCGGAAGCGGCTTTCGGGCAGATTCCCGGAGTGGTTTCGACTTTGGTTGGTTACATGGGGGGAGTAACAAAGAATCCTACTTACGAAGAAGTCTGTGGAAATAAAACCGGACACGCTGAAACAGTCTTGATTGAATATGACCCGGATAAAGTCGCCTATAATTATCTTCTGGATTTTTTCTTTAATCTTCATGATCCAACTACTGCTAACCGCCAGGGGCCGGATATAGGTTCGCAATATCGTTCGGTAATTTTTTATTATACGCAAGAGCAAAAGGAATTAGCAACAGCTTTTAAGAAAAAGCTTCAAGATTCTAAAAAATTTAAATCCCCGATTTTAACCGAGATTATTCCGGCAGGAGAGTTTTATAAGGCTGAAGATTATCATCAAAAATACTTTGATAAAAAAGGTATTAAGCCAACCTGTTACATACCTTTAAGGAAAGTTGATAAAATTTAAAACTATGAATAAAATTTCAAAAGACTATGAAATTGGAGACGTTGAAGCGGATGGTTTAATTGACCAGCTGGTTAAAAAATCCGGCTCTACTGAAAATGGGTACTTATTAAGAGAAATCCTTACTACCGCGGTTAAGCTGGGAAGAGAATCCAGCGATAAAGGAGATCTAAAACTTGTAAATAATACGCTTAAAGAATTACGCTATTCATTTCGAATATTTTCTCCTTATCGAAATATTAAAAAAGTTATAATTTTTGGTTCAGCTCGCTCGGGTAAAACATCAGCTGAATATAAAATGGCTGAAGAATTTTCAAGGAAGCTGACTGAAAAAGGTTATATGATTGTGACTGGCGGCGGTCCCGGGGTGATGGAAGCAGGCAATAAGGGGGCGGGCAGAGGGAAAGATTTTGCGCTAAATATCCGCCTGCCTTTTGAGCAAAAACCTAATCCTTATATTGATGAAAAAGAAAAACTGATTAATTTTAAATATTTTTTCACTAGGAAATTGGTATTTGTTAAAGAAACTGATGCTACCGCGCTTTTTCCAGGAGGTTTTGGCACTAATGATGAAGGGTTTGAAATGCTGACACTGATCCAGACTGGGAAATCCAAGCCCCGGCCGATAGTACTAATGGAGCCGCCAGGCTCTAGTTATTGGGCTGATTGGAAACGTTTTATAACCAAGCAATTATTCAAAAAAGGTTTTATCAATAAGGAGGATTTTAGCCTTTTTTCTATTGCCAAAACAATTAATCAGGCAATTAAGCAGATTGAAGATTTTTATCAGGTGTATCACTCGATCCGCTATGTTTCGGGTTTAACTGTGATCAGATTAAATAAGCAGCTGCAAGCTAAAACCTTGGCGCTTTTAAATAGAAGGTTTAAAGATATTTTAACCCGCGGTGAAATCTGCTCTTCGTCTCCAACTAAAGAGGAAATTGAAAAAGGAGAGTATCTTGATTTGCCCAGAATTATCATGAACTTTAATATGCACGATTACGGCAGGCTTTGTGAATTGATTCAGGTAATTAATAAAGATTAAGGAGTTATGTTTTAAATATGCTTACTGCAGTATTTTCTCTAGCTTGTGTTTTATTCATATTTGCCTATATCAAGTACGGTAAATTCCTTAAAAAACATTTTGAATTGGACAATAATAATCAGGTTCCTTCGCAGCGTATGTATGATGGGGTAGATTATGTTCCGGCTCCTGCGCCAGTTTTATTCGGCCATCATTTTTCATCAATTGCCGGTGCTGGTCCGGTTTTAGGCCCGATTATTGCCGGTATTGTTTTTGGCTGGGCACCGGTTTGGTTGTGGGTGATCATCGGTTCTATTTTTATCGGCGGTATCCATGATTTTTCAAGCCTGGTAATTTCCATCCGTAACCGTGGACGTTCAATTGCTGAGATAGCTAATACATATATGTCTAAACGGGCATATCAGCTTATGCTTGCTTTTATCTGGTTTACCCTGGTTTATGTGTTAACTGTTTTTACTGACTTAACTGCTAGTACTTTTAAGCTTGATGGGGGAGTGGGAACCTCATCGTTGCTTTTTATACTGCTTGCGGTTGGTTTTGGAATTTTCTTGTACCGGGTAAAAATACCTTTAAAATTGGCGACTTTAATATTTGTTCCATTGTTATTTTTCTCGGTTTGGTTGGGGCAGATAATTCCTTTAAGCAATATTCCCGCGATTTTTGGAGATAGAGCCAAGACTTGGGATGTTGTGTTGATTATCTATTGTTTTGTTGCTTCGGTTACTCCGGTTTGGATATTATTGCAGCCACGTGATTATCTATCCAGTTTTTTGCTTTATGCTTCGCTAATCGGTGGATTCTTCGGAATTCTTTTAGGAGGGTTGCCGCTTAATTATCCGGCATTTATCAGTTGGGATGGACAGGGCATTGGGCCGATGTTTCCTATGCTTTTTATAACTGTGGCTTGCGGAGCAATCAGCGGTTTTCATGCTATTGTTGCCAGCGGCACCTCCTCTAAGCAGCTCAAAAAAGAATCTGATGCTTTACCTATTGGCTATGGCGCTATGCTGGTTGAGGGGTTGGTTGCTATTATTGCTTTATGTACGGTAATGGTTATCGGCCGAAATGATTCTTTAACTACCCAAGCGCCTTTAGCAATTTATGGCGCAGGCATAGCTAAATTTTTATCTGTGTTTGGGGTCCCGGAAAAATTTGGAGCTTCTTTTGGGTTATTGGCACTTTCTACCTTTATTTTAACGACGCTAGATACTGCCACCAGGTTAGCTCGTTATATTTTTCAAGAATTTTTTAATATTGAAGGAAAACATACCCGGTATTTGGCAACGGCAGTTACTTTGTTTTTACCTGCGGTTTTTGTTTTAATTACCATTAAGGATGCAAGTGGTAATGTTATACCTGCCTGGAAAAGTATTTGGCCGGTTTTTGGAGCGACTAATCAGCTTTTAGCCGGGCTTGTACTTATGGTTGTAGCGGTTTGGCTTAAGAAAAAAGGCAAACATATTTGGTTTGTAGTTATTCCTATGCTCTTCATGCTGCTGATGACGCTCTGGGCATTATTCTTGGTAATTATTCAGTATAAATTAAGCCTGATTGGTTTTATCGGAGTGATTCTATTGTTTTTAGCATTCTTATTGATTTTAGAAGCCATTAAAATTTTTGAGGTAAAACAGCACATCAGAAAAATTTTAAGGAAAAAATAAATGGAATTTAGATTAGAAGGTGATTTTATTGAATTGGATAATTTGTTAAAGGCGGCAAGGTTTGCTTCTAGCGGTGCTGAAGCTAAACTGCAGATACAGAAAGGAAAAATTAAAGTTAATGGAGTTGTTGAGTCCCGTATTCGCCGGAAGCTTCGCTTGGGAGATGCTGTGGAGTTTGGGGATGAGAACATTAAAGTTATCTGATAATTGAGAGATTGTTCTTAATTTATTCTATTTGACTTCGGTTTTTATAAGATTATAATAAATTATATTGGTTAGATTAGGAGATAAGATTAAACATGCCCTTTAAAGTTTTTAAGACTTTCTTTGTTGTTCTCGCCATAGTTTCAACTACAACTTTAGCTTTCGCTCAAGAGCCGAAAAATCCCATTTCTGAAGAAGAAAAATTCAACTCAAAAAATTTACTCGATGAAACTGCTATGCAGGCAGAAATGGATTTTTATGCCGGAAATGACCATCAAGCAGAACTAATCTTTAAGGGTTTAAAGGAAAAGAAGAATCACGATGTTGCCTTATGGGGCAATCAGCTAGGGTCCTTGTATCTGGCGCAAGGCCGCAAAAAAGAAGCTTTGGAAGCTTTTATGGACGCATACCTAGTGATGAATAATCTGACCGCTTTTAAGGATTTGGAATTAAAATCTGTCGGATTAACCAGTTCTGAAGCAACTAAGGCTTATAAGGGCGATCCCTATGAAAAAGTGTTCAATTCTTTTTATGTCGGTATGCTTCTTTATGCAGATAAAGATTTTGAGAATGCCCTAGCTTCTTTTAAAAACGGTATTTTATGCGATTCTGATGTCGGAAGTGATCTTTATAAGAGCGATGTAACTATTCTTTATTTGATGGCTTCGCGCCTGGAATCTCTTCAGAAAAATCAATCTATGGCAGATGATTATTTTAAGCAGGCAATGGAAGCATTTATCCTTTCTTGCCCGAATAATCGGGCACTAGTTTCTCAGGAGCAGAGTTTGCTGGATGATTTGGCTAAGAAACAAAAAATTCTGTTAAAGAAAGAGGCTCCCTATAAAAATGAAAATTCAGCAGAGTCAGCTAAAGCTAAAGCTAAAACGAAAACTGCCAAGCTAGAAAAAGAAATTGCGGATTTGGGAACTGAAATTTCTAAGCTTGAAACTGAAATCAAAGTTTTGACTGACAAGATACAGGAAAATGGCCGTAAGCTGGTAACGAGTAGTTTAAGAGATATTGTCAATCTTAATAATAATACTTTGTTGTGTATTGAGACTGGCAAGGGGCCGCTTAAGTATCAGTCCGGCAACTTCGGGGAAAAAGCGATTTTTACTATCAAGCCTTATCAAGCCACAGGTTTTAGTGTTACAGTTGATAATTTTACCAGAATTGATGTTGGCAGTTTTCTAAAGAATAACGATATTTATTATCAGGCTTCTACCCGCGGCGGGAGGGTTATGGATAGTATCTTAAAAGGTAAGGCGGAATTTAAGCAAACTACCGCCGATGTTTCAGAGGTGATTTCTGTTGCTTCGCAGGTATATGATCCTTATGGGGTAATGTCGCTCTTTAGTTTGGCAACTAAAGCAGTCAGCAATGCGACTAATCCTTATGCTGATGCCAGGCATTGGAGCTTGATTCCTGCAGAGATTCAGATGATCCCATTACATTTAAATGCCGGAACGCATAAATTTCAGATCGATAGCTATGACTCTAAAGGGAAATTGATTGAAAGCGTAAAGTTTGATCTAGAGATCAAAGATGAGGTTAGTAATGTTATCTTTAAGAGGTTCAGGGGAAAGATTTCTTAATATGAAAAAACTATTTTTTATAGTTTCCGTTTTTCTGCTTTCGGGATGTGCCAGTGTTAATCCTTACGCTCTAACTAAGACCCAAACTGTTCTGGACTTAAGCAATAATCGCGGGGTAGCATTGTTTACTTTAAAAGTTAATAATCCTGCGCAGGGCAGCCGGCTTTCTTTAGCTTCTTTTACAGCCCGCGAAACTAATCAGTATAAAGCTTATAATACTTTAGGTTATTATTCTGTTCCATTAACCCAAGAAAGTTATTCGGTACAGGATGATTTATATTTTTGTTCGGCAATTTTAACCAGTGGTATATACCGGTTAGACTCGTTTAACGGAATGATTAATTTATTATTTGGCGTTCCGTACACTTTAAAAATGGATAAGATTTTTGATGTTTATCCGGGCGTGATAAGTTATCTCGGACGGCTTGATTCCGGGCCATTGGATATGAAATCTGCTTTTATGCAGTTAAAAAGTATCAGGGATAATTATGAGCAGGATACAGTAAAATTTAAAGAAATTTTTCCGGTATTACAAAATAAAGAAATTGGAAAAGATTCATTTTATTAAGTTAATCTTTTAAGGTGTATTAAAGCGCCTATCCCCTGTGGGGGTTAGAAAGGAGCAGTAATGAGGTGTTCAGTGATTATTCTTGGGGCATTTTGTTTATTTTTGGCAGGCTGTGCAACGGTTGAGACTTCGCACATGCGCTCGATTCAGCCGGATCAGGATGATGAACTGGGTGGAACAGGCATCGAATCTACGGATATCCGCACGGTATCGAGAAAAATGGCTGCTTCAATATTAGATGTTCCTCAGATTATGAAAGCTCAAGGCACCCCTAAGATTGCGCTTTTACCGGTAAAAAATTCCACGCGTTTTATTATCAATAAAGATATTTTTACTAAAAAAATCCGCATCGAGCTTAATCAGAATGCTTCCGGTAAAATTACGTTTCTTGCCCGGGATCGCATGGACGATATCTTAAAAGAAAGAACATCTAAGCGCGAAGGTTTGGTTGGTGCTAGTAAGCAGGAGGATCTAAAAGGAGTAGATTTTTATCTTACCGGGGAATTAATCGGTTTAAGTAAAGCGATTAACGGCGACCGGTCGGATTATATCTCAATGTCCTTTCAGCTTATTGATGCTGAGACCAGCGAGATTATCTGGGAGAATGAATACGAAGTTAAGCGCGTAGGCGAGACAGGCGCTGTTTATCAATAATTTTTTTAAGGAGAGGGCTATGTTTAAGAAAACATATTTATTGTTGCTTGTGTTTGCATTTGTATTTGCAGGTTGTTCTTCGGTTCCGGCGAAAGGAATTAAGCCTAAGAAAGTATCTCAGCTGTATGAAGAGACAGAAACCTTTGTTTATTTAAATAAAAATTTAAATAAGCAGCTAATGCTGGTGGATCAGGCAGTTTCGTCTACTGAAGACGGCAGACTGATTGTTAAAGCCAAGTTATTCAATAAATTACCTGAAGATTTACGGGTGCAGATTCAGACTGTTTTTAAAGATAAAGACGGTTATCCATCTGGAGATGAAACAAACTGGGAATTAATTATTGTTCCCCATGATGCCTATTATTATTATGAAGCCAAGGCTATGAATACAAGAGGCCAGAGCCATGTTTCGCGCTGCCGTTATGCTGAATAGAAGTGTTCGGTTTTTATGCAGGAGGACAAAACTATGTTAAGAAATATTTTGATTTTTTTCTTTGGTTTTAATTTTTTGATGTTAGCCGGGCAGCAAGCTTTGGCGCAGGATAATGGGAAGAATGAAGTTTATAACTATGAACAAAAAACCATTGGTAGGACTGTTAAAAAAGATTTAGAGATTCCGATTGCGATTTTCGTCTCTGATGGGAATTTAAAATATAAAGATAGCCTTTTTAATTTACCCCAGGATGAGCAACAGCAGGTAACAGCAGTTACTGTTGATAAAGCTGAGATCAAGATTGATAACGCCAAAAATCAGGATTTAAAAAAGAGAGATTCAGATTTATTGTCCGGGTTTTTAACTAATGCCCTGCTTAAAAGCGGTAAATTTAATATTGTTGAACGCCAGGACATAAATGCTCTTTTAAGAGAAGCGGAGTTTAGTAATTCTAAATGGGTTAATCCTCAACAGGCAAATAGAATCGGCAATGTCTACGGGGTTAAGCATATTGTCATTGCGAATTTATTAAGAAATGAATCAGGAAATAGGGTTACTGCCGGTAATTATGCGTTAACTTTACGTTTGTGTGAGGTAGAAACCGGGAACATATCTGCCAGCGGCCAGGGGGAGGGATTAAATATAAAAGAAGCGGTTATCAATGCGGTGAGTGATTTTTCTGCTAAAGTCTCTAGCCAGCCTTGGAGCACGCGGATTATCAAGATTGAGGATGGTTTTATTTATTTTGCTGCCGGAACTAATGAAGGCCTAAAAGTTAAAGACGTGTTAGAGCTTTATAAGTTAAAAAGCCAAATCGTTGATCCGCAAACAAATAAAGTTTTAGGTGCTGAAAAAATAAAAGTAGGTAATATCGAAGTTGTTGAAATCCTGCGGGCAAATTTATCTAAGGCCAAGGTTTTAGAGTCGATAGAACCTGTAGCTGCGGATTTTATCATTCAGGCAAGCCCGGTGGAAAATAAGGGAACTGATGAAATGTTGAAATGGAAAAAAATTTACGGTGATACGAATCAAGCTAAGCCTATAGCTGAAGGGGTTGCTAATTCTGTTTCAGAAGCTGCTCCGGCAGCAAATATGAGTATGTCAATCGAGGGGTTAGTGCAGGCAGCTAATCCGGCGGTGGTTATGATTACCACTGTTACCAGTAATGGTACTGCTTTAGGTAGTGGTTTTCTGATTAGCTCAGATGGAGTTATTGTTACTAATAACCATGTAATCAAGGGTGCTGAGGGTTTGGGGGTTAAGTTTGCTCAAGGTAAGGAGTTGATTACTAATGTCAGCGTAGTAAAAACTGATGCTTTACGCGATATAGCTATAATTAAAGTTAATACTCCGGTTAATGTTACTCCGTTATCGCTTGGAGATTCAGAGCAGATAGCAGTAGGTGAGCGGGTAGTTGCTATCGGTAACCCGCAAGGATTACAGAATACAGTATCCGATGGTTTAGTCAGCGCAGTGCGTGATGATGGCGGCATAAAACAAATTCAGATTAGTGTTCCGATTTCCCATGGTTCAAGCGGGGGTGCATTAATCAATATGCGCGGTGAAGTTATCGGGATAACCTCTTCGGGTATCGAGCAGGGGCAGAATTTGAATTTTGCCATTCCGATAAATTACGTCAAAGAGTATCTACAGAAATAAAAACATTTTTTAAGGAAAAAATAAGCCGATGAGTATTGAACGAAGAGAAGCCCCCAGGTTTTTATTAAATCTTTCCGTAAGTGAAATTAGCGGGCACGGATTACTGGGTAAGGTGGTAGATTTTTCCCGTAAAGGGATGAGAATAATCCTGGATGCGCCTGCGCTTAGCGAGAGAACAGATATACAAATTGCAATTAATCGGCCGGACTATAATAAACAGATTTTTGTTATTGCTTATGTCGCCTGGATAAAGCCTTTCGAAGGTAAATACGAAGCTGGTTTGAAATTCAGGAATATTCCTCCTGATGCTAAGGCAGATTTCTTGAACTATGGTTATAAATTGTGGTTAAAGAATAGGCTTTCTTGCTAGGAGTATTTTTTAAAATACATTTCTATGTCAACTGCAATTTATTATTTTTCCGCAACCGGTAATTCTTTAAAAGTAGCCAGAGATTTAGCGAAGAGATTTGGCGATGTTAAGCTTATCCCGGTTACTAAAGCCTTAAAGGACGATAGCGGGCAATTTTTTGATATTGTTGGTATTGTTTATCCGGTTTACATGTTCGGCTTGCCGCTAATTATCAGAAAATTTCTCAAACAGATAAAATTTAAATCTGATGCTTATATTTTTAGTGTTGCTACTTTAGGCGGGTTACCCGGAAGGGCACATTCACTTGCTAAGAATATTCTTGCGCAACGTGGATATAAGCTTGCTCTTGGATTTTCAGTACTTATGCCGGGAAATTATACTCCGCTTTATGGAGCGATCGCTCAAGAGAAGCAGGACAAGGTGTTTGAGGAAGAGGAGGGGCGTATTCAATTTATTGCTGAAAATATACTTGCCCGAAAGCGCGGTATAATTGAAGAAAAGCCGGCTCTGGCTAATTTTTTGCTTTATAAGCTTTTGTATAGAGGAGGAATGGCGCAAGTGCCCTTATCCGGTAAGAACTTTTGGGTAAATGAAGCTTGTATCAAGTGCGGGCTTTGTGCTAAGGTTTGCCCGGTTAACAATGTTGAATTAGTTGAAGGTAAGCCTAAATGGCTCGATCATTGCCAGCAGTGTATGGCTTGTTTGCAATGGTGTCCGGTTGAGGCGATTCAATATAAGAAAAATACTGTCGGCAGGAAACGCTATCATCATCCGGCAATTACTGTTGGGGATATAATGGAGCAAAAAATATGAAAGGCTTAAAATAAAATGCAAATAGAAATTTTTTCCTTATGTGATGCGGCAACTGCGGATTTTGGAAAACTTAGTATGTTGGGGGCATTTGATACGCTTTGGGTAAGTAAAATGCCGGCTGTGCACCCGCAATGTACAATTGCCTTAAGGATTGGATTTAAAAGAATTGAAAAAGGTGAGCATAAAATTTTGGTTCATTTCGTAGATGCTGATGGAAAGAATATTATTTCTCCAGCTCAAGGGGGTATAGCAATAAATTTTCCTGAGGATCAAAGTTCTTGTTCGGCAAATTTAATTTTTAATATCCAGAGCCTAAAGCTGGAAAAATTAGGTGAATATTCTATTGATTTAGCTATTGATGGGCAGCAAAAGGCATCATTACCGCTTTTTGTAAAAGAACATAAAATAAAAAAGGAGGGGTTATGAAGAAGATCTTAGTTTTGTTGTCAGTTGTTTTGTTTTTAGCTGGCTGCTGCTCTACTACCGCAACCAAATATCTTAAGAAGGTGACAGTTGAGAAAGATGGTGATGGTAAGATAGTTAAGACAATTGTTGAGGAGCAGGTTATACAATCACATCTTGAAAAAGCACCAATTGAGCTTGAGCAGATAGAAGCGAAGTAGGGATATTATCGATTAATAAATCGGGGACGCTCCTATTTAATTAAAATAAATAGGAGCGTCCCCGATTTTCCTATTGCTTTGAGAGTAATTTTGAGGGGAGAGGTTTGATATGTTTGAACACAAACATCAAAAAGTAGCTCCTGTTCACGTTTTTATCAAGAGATTGGTTCTGTACATCGGCGTTGCCATTGTGCTTATCCTGGCTGCCCTGTGTATTGGGATTATCGGGTATCGTTATGTGGCTGGTTTGACTTGGATAGACGCGCTATTGAACGCATCCATGATCTTGGGAGGAATGGGGCCTGTGGATAAGCTCACTCAGCCGGCTGCAAAAATTTTTGCGTCAGCATACGCTCTTTTTAGCGGCCTTATCTTCATTGCGGTTATGAGTATTATCTTAACTCCTATCGTACACAGGATTCTTCATAAATTCCATGTCGATGAGGAATAAACCTGGCTTCCCCGATCAGCTTCCGTCACATCTTGATATAAATGCTGAATTCGAATCGGCGTTTGATCTTATGGAACGCACTAAAGAATGCCTTTTTATTACAGGCAAAGCGGGCACTGGTAAGTCGACTCTGCTAAAATATTTTAAGGCGAATACCGGCAAGAGCATAATTGTTTTAGCTCCAACAGGTGTGGCGGCGGTTAATGTCGGCGGACAGACAATTCATTCGTTCTTTAGGCTTCCTCCAAAGATTATTCAAAAGGAGGTGATAAAACGCCTTAGGGATAGAAGCCTGTTTGAAAATCTTGAGATGATAATAATTGATGAGGTTTCGATGGTTCGTGCAGATCTTATGGATGGTATAGATTATGCGTTACGTTTAAATCGCGGAAAAATGAAGACGCCATTTGGCGGTATTCAAATGGTATTTTTTGGGGATCTTTTCCAATTGTCTCCTGTGGTTGAGAGCGAAGCAAGGAAGCTTTTGGAGGAGAGGTATACAAGTCCATATTTCTTTAGTGCTAAAGTATTTGACGATTGCAATATCAAGGCAATTGAATTATCGACTATATATAGGCAAAAAGACAGTTTATTTATGGAGCTTTTAAACCGGGTCAGAAATAAAGAGCACACCAAAGAAGATTTGGATACATTGAATAAAAATGTCCAAAAAGATATTGTGTCTTCCAGGAAAGACGCTACCGTGATTTTAACAACGACCAATAGCTTGGCAAGTGCAATAAATCAGGATCGTTTAGACGAGCTTCCTGGCAGAGAGATTGTCTATAGGGCTATGTCTACCGGTAAATTCGAAGAGCCGGCATATCCCACAGAAGGATCGTTAAAACTTAAAAAAGGCGCGCAGGTAATTTTGATAAAAAATGATCCGGATAAGAGATGGGTGAACGGTACGCTGGCTAAGGTTGTGGCTTTGTCGAAAGATTCTATAGTTTTGGATGTTAATGGTGTGGCGTGCGATGTACCGGTTGCGAAGTGGCAGAAAATTGAGTATAGTTATAATGAGGTTGAAGGTAAGATAGAAGATACGGTCGTAGGGGAATTTGCGCAGTATCCTATAAAGCTGGCCTGGGCTATAACTATTCATAAGAGTCAGGGGCAGACATTTGATAAAGTTATAATTGACCTTGGGTATGGCGCTTTTACTCATGGCCAATTATATGTGGCGCTTAGCAGGTGCACTCGTTTGGATGGTATAAGATTTAAGCGCCCGGTGGTTAGTAGTGATGTCATATTTGATGAGCGTATTTATGAGTTTAATAACCGGTTTGTAGATTTATTTAGGGGGTAAATATGATTACTCTAGAAGTTAATAAAAAAATATGTGTAGGTGATGGAAAGTGCGTTGAAATCTGCCCGGTGCATATTTTGAAAATGAATGAACAAGAGCACGTACCGGAATTTATTCCGGGCGGGGTAGAAATTTGTATTAACTGCGGGCATTGTTTTGCTTTTTGCCCTCCTGGCGCGATAAAACTTTCCACAATGGAAGTTAAGGATTCTACTCGGCTTGATTATTCCAAATTGCCCAGCGTAGAACAAATTGAACTGCTGCTGAAAGCTCGGCGTTCTATCCGTAGATATAAAGATGAAGCTGTTGCCAAAGAGGTAATCGAAAAACTTTTGGATATTGCCCGGTATGCGCCATCAGGTATTAACCGCCAGCCGGTTAATTGGGGGGTAGTTGCAGGTAAAGATAAAGTGCATGATTTAGGGGAACTGGTGTCTCAATGGATGGAAGATCTTTTGAATACTAAATCTCCGGTGGCAGAATCTTTTCGTTTTGACCGCCTGGTTGAATCATGGAGAAGGGGAAATGATTTAATCTGCCGGGATGCGCCTTGTATTATTATCGCTTATGGTTTAAAAGATGATCCAATGGTTTCGCAATCATGTATAATTTCAGGAACATATCTTGAATTGTCAGCGTTTGGTTTAGGTCTGGGAGCCTGTTGGGCGGGGTATGTGAATATGGCGATTAATATGTCCGAGATGGTAAGAAAATTTGCAGGGTTATCTTCGCGCGCTTATGCCGGGGCAGTAATGATGGTGGGATATTCTAAATATCGTTACAGCCGGATACCGGTAAGAAATGCCCTTAAGGTCATTTGGAAGTAAGGATTAAGTATGAATAGGAATAAAAAAATACAGTTTATTGATTATCCTCTTTTAGAGTTTAATAATATTACCGTAATTAAGGGAGAGAATAAAAAAGTCCTTGATGCTATCTCAATTACGATAAATAAGGGTGAGAATACAGCTATATTGGGCCCGAATGGCGCAGGTAAATCCTCGCTTATCAAAACTATCACTAGAGAATATTATCCATTATCGTATAGAAAAGATTTTTCTTTTAAGATTTTAGGCCAAGAGAGATGGAATATTTTTGATTTGCGGTCTTTATTGGGCATTGTCTCAAATGATTTGCAGTTTACTTTTACCCGGGATATAACCGGCCTGGAAGTTGTGCTGTCCGGATTTTTTAGTTCCGTAGGATTATTTAAAGAGCATGTTAACCTTAAGATGAAAAAGAAAGCCTGTGAAGTAATCGATTTTCTAAAGATAGCTCATCTGGCGAGTAGAAAAATAAGCGAGATGTCCTCCGGAGAGGCCAGGCGTTTTTTGATCGGCAGGGCCTTAGTGCATAATCCTAAAGCGCTTATTCTGGACGAACCGGCTAACAGCCTTGATTTGTATGCACTTTATAGATTCAGCGATATTTTACGTAAAATAGCTGAATCCGGGATAAGTATAATTTTGGTTACGCAGAATCTTAATGATATTATTCCTGAAATAAAAAGGGTAATTCTAATGAAAGACGGGAAATTTTTTAAAGACGGGCCTAAAGAAAAAATTTTAAATAATAAAAATATCAGTAATCTTTTTAGTATTCCCGTTGAAATTAAACAAAAAGACGGTTATTATTATGCTTTAAGGGCTGTTTCTTAATGGGCGGGGTAAAATATGCAGAAGTTCGCAAAGTATATAAAATTAGCAAAAGAGATGGGTTTTAGCGGAGCGAAGGTTATTCCGGTAAAAACCATAGCAGTTGCGGAATGGGTTAGGTTTAAATGCCAGTTTGGCTGTGACGGGTTTGGCCAGTCTTTGACTTGTCCGCCGTATTCGCCTACCCCGGATTTAACCCGTAAGATATTGTCTTTCTACGAACAAGCGCTGCTTGTCCATGGGGATGGATATACAGATGTCCATGATTTGATTCCAAAATTAGAAAAAGAAATATTTCTAGACGGTTATTTTAAGGCCCTTGGCATGGGAGCCGGGCCATGCCAACTTTGCGCTAAATGTGCTAAAACTTGCCGCCATCCGGATAAGACCAGGCCGTCGATGGAAGCCTGCGGAATAGATGTATTTACTACTGTTAGATCTAATGGATTCTCTGTGAAAGTGTTAAAAACACAGGAAGGCCGGGGGAATTATTATGGCGTAGTTTTGATTGAATAAGCAGTTGTTTTTATGGATAAGATAAAAATGGAAATAAAAATTATTCGTAGTAAAAGGCGTTTGCGTACAGTTGGGGCGCGGTTAGTTCACGATACACTTTTGGTTAGCGCGCCTTTGATGCTTTCCCAGGAGCGCCTGGAAAAGATTGTTGCTGATTTCAAAGTAAAATTCGAAAGAAAAAAACTTAAGGATAATCTGGATAAAAGTGATAATCTAATTGAAAGAGCTGGCAGGATAAATAAGGAATATTTTGGTAATAGGCTTAAGATTAATTCAATAGAGTATGTTGCTAATCAGAATTGTAAGTTTGGCTGTTGTAATCACCGTTCGGCCAATATTCGCATATCGCATAAAGTAGGCTTGATGCCTGATTGGGTCAGGGATTATGTTATAATTCATGAGATGGCGCATTTAATTGAGCCTAATCACAGCAGTGCATTTTGGGATATTGTTTCCCGTTACAAATTAACTGAGAGGGCTAGGGGTTATCTTATGGCAGCTAACCTTGATTTTTAAGGGAAGCTTCTGTACTTAGGTATCTGTTCAAAAGGAGGATTCAAATGAAGAAAGGGTTTTATTTAATAATTATTTTGGCGTTTGTTTTTGTGGTTACCGGGTGCGAGTCGAACAAAACAAGAGTTGCTGAAGGAGCAGGTATCGGCGCAGGTTTGGGAGCAGTTGTCGGAGGAATTATTGGTTTTCAAAGCGGGCATCCTATCCAGGGAGCTGCGATTGGAGGTGCTATAGGCGGAGGTACGGGAGCAGTAGTTGGAGCACAGATTAAGAAACCTGCTCAGGGAACTTCGGTGCCAGCTTCATCGCAAATTACTATGCAGCAGATTGTTGATTTGACTAAGCAGGGAGTTTCGAGTGATGAAATCATAGCTAAAATTAAATCTGCAAATTCGAAATATTCTTTAACCTCCGATGATGTCGATTATTTAAAGAAACAAGGCGTAAGTCAGCGGGTTATTGAAACAATGCAGGGTTTATAAATGAAGTATGCTCAGGGTATAAAAACGACACTTGAAGCATTGCTCCTTTTGGCTCTGATTGCTTATTTCATATTTATCGGCAAGGATAAGCTGGCGGCATTTTATTATAATCGTGGCCGTGATTATTATGAAGCTGAATCGTACAAAGAGGCTATAAAATCTTTTAATAGATCACTTGAAATCAGCCCCTTGATTAGTAAAACCCATTATAGCTTAGCGAATGCCTATGGGGCGGATGGCCAGGCAGAGAAAGCAATTGAAGAATATAAGAAATCAATTCAAGTAGATGAACATTTTCTTTGGGGTTATGAAGCTTTAGTCGATATCTATCTGCAGAAGAGAGATTATTCAGAAGCATTTGCTTTATTAAAAGTGGCAGAGTCCCATCTTCCGGAAAGTCAGGAGATCCAGGATTTAATAAATACCGCTTCCTTTAAACAAGTGGCTTATTATATGAATAGCGGAGTTGATGCGTTTTTAGCCGGGGAGAAATCAAAAGGTTATGAATTATTAAATCAGGCGCTTGAAATTAATCCGGAATTTGCCGGCGCCTATTACACTTTGGGTTATTTTTATTACACTGAAAATAAATACGATAAGGCTTTGTCGATGTTAAATAAGGCGCTTAGTTTGGATAGTAAGTTTGTCCTTACCCATAAACTGTTGGGGGATATTTATTTTGGAAAAGGTGTTTTTAATAAGGCGATTGATGAGTATAAAGAGGCGATAATGATCAATGACCGTGACCCGATTCTTTTTAATAATTTAGGTTTGTCTTATATGAACCTGGAGGATTATAATGAAGCGGTTAAGTTTTTAGAGCGGGCTGTAGATTTGGATTCCTCTAATATAAATTTTCATTATAATTTAGCTAGTGTATATCGGGATGCCGGCAGGGCTAAGGATGCTCTTCCTGAATATTTAGAGGTTGTTAAATATCAGCCGGAGTATCTTAATGTACATAATGATTTGGGGGATATTTATAAACACAAAGGCCAGCCGGATCAGGCATTAACGGAATATCAAAAGGAAGTTAAATACTGCCGAGTTAAACTTTTATCAACCGGTGATGATCCGGTTCTTTTAAACATTATGGCGTATGCTTATAATGGTTTAGGCCAATATGCTAAAGCCAAAGAGTTAATAGTTAAGGCATTAACTATTAAGCCTGATAGCCGCGAAGCGCATTTAACTTATGCTAATATACTCAATAATCTTGGGGAACATCAGAGTGCATTGCAAAGTTTGGATAGGGCCAAGAAATTATCCGGGCGTAAGCAGGTTTTTATTGAACAGAAAGTTGAAGACTTAAAAGAGGAATTAAGGGGCATTGCTGCTTCTAAAGAAGGTCCAAAGTTTAATTCGACGGATGCGGTATATTTAAAGAATGGCCGTCATTTTGAAGGGGTTATTATCGGAGAAACAAAGGATAAGGTAACTTTAAAAATAAACTTGGGCACTTCTATCGGTACTGTTACATTATCTAAAGATGATATTCTGCGCAAAGTTAGTAAGAATTAATTAGGGTTAGCTGAGTTACCTTTATCCCTATTTATTTTTTCTTGACAGACCACACATTTGTGTGGTATATATAACCATGAAAGAGAAGCCATTTTTGACGCCAAAACAGGAGCAGGTGCTTAATTTTATTCGAAAACGGGTAGGGGAGAGGCTCCCTCCTACAATTCGTGAAATAGGAGAGGAGCTGGGATTTAAATCTACAGGTACGGTAAGGGACTATCTTAAGGCATTAATGCAGAAAGGTCTGGTGAAGCGGATGAATAATAAATCCAGAGCAATTGAGCTAACTGAACGCGCATCAATTAAAATTCCCATAATTGGTACCATAAATGCCGGTAAGCCGAATTTGGCTTATGAAGAAATTCAAGGTTATGTTGATGCTGATGATTTGTTTCTTGGCCGCTTAGGCTTTGATGATGTTTTTGCTTTGAGGATTAAAGGCGACAGCATGATTGATGCCGGGATACTTAATGGCGATATTGCTGTGATTAAGAAACGCCCGAATGCCGACAATAATGATATAGTTGCTGCGTTGCTGGATAATAATGAGGTTACCTTAAAGAGGTTAAGCAGTAAATCCGGCAAGTTTCATCTGGAAGCTGCGAATGCCAATTATGCGCCGATTTTTGAAGAGTTTAAAGTTATTGGTAAGTTGATTACGGTGATCAGAAAATATTAAAGATTGTTAAGGTGCACTTGACATTAAGTGGAAATAGAGTAAAATTTGATTGAGGGTTATTATGATAAATTATACACCGCCAACCAAACACACTTCATTATTTTATAATTCTCAAGAAGAATATCTGGATATTGTTGTGCCTTATCTTAAGGCAGGATTAGAAAATAATGAACTTTGTACCTGGGTTGTCCCGGAAACATTAAAAATTGAAGATGCTCAGGAGTATTTAAATAAAGTTTCAGAAAATCTGAATAGTTATCTGGAAAAGGAACAACTATTAATTAAGGGCCATCAAGATTTTTATTTAAAAGATGGCGTATTTTCTGCCTATAGAACTATAGATGCTGTTGTGGAATTAGAAAAAAAGGCTTTAAAGAAAGGATTTAAAGGAATGCGGGGTACAGGAGATTGCAGCTGGGCGTTAGATGCTTGTTGGTTTAGTTTTTTGATGTATGAAAAAGAGCTGAATAAAGTTATCGAAGAATATAAAATAAGAGCCTTATGTTCGTACTCTATACCTGCGCTTGATTTAAAAAAGATCCGTGATATAGGAACAAGTCATCAATCGTCTTTAGTCAGGCAAACAGACAATTGGAACAGGCTTGATTCCCAGGAATTTGAGAAAGTCAATATTTGACAAGTTTTATCCTCAGTATAATTCCTAATAAAAATGAATCAAAATAGTTTTAGCCCTAAAGCCCGCTGGGATAGATTTGAACCGGACAAAACCGGTTTTAATCCGGATTGTCTAAATGAACGTATTGAGGTCCTGGCGTTTTTTAAGCATACCAAAATTTTCCCCAAAAGTTTCATTTGGAATAATAAAGAATATAAAATTGAGACTATTACTTATAACTGGCAGGAACGTATTGGCCAGGCATTGATCAATTATTTTTCTGTACTAAGTAGCGGCCAAATGTATCAGATTTCTTTTAATAATTCCACTTTCCGCTGGCAGATAGACAAATTAATGCAATAAAAATCCCGGTAAGTTTGATTAAATACCTTAAGCTCTGGTCTGAAATGAAATTTCGCGTAGCGGGAGTAGAAAGAAATTACCATGATTTTACATGTTGATATGGATGCTTTTTTTGCTTCGATTGAACAGGCAATTAATCCGCGGCTTAAGGATAAGCCTTTAATCGTTGGTTCACGCGGCAATAAAATGCACACTGTAGTTTGTGCGGCCAGTTACGCTGCCAAAGCTTTGGGTATATATTCCGGAATGCCTTCCAGGGAAGCATTTGCCAGATGTCCAAATTTAGAGTTTGTGGAAGCTGATCAATCTAAGTATATTTGGACTTCGGAGCAGATTTTTGAGCTTTTAAAAAGCTTTAATTTTCCCCTGAATTATGCCTCAATTGATGAGTTCCAAATGGACTTAGGTGCCCATGAAAACCCGGTAAGTTTGGGTAACGAACTTCGAAAGCAGATCTATGCAGACTTTAACATTACTGCTTCAGTAGGCATTGCCAAGAATTGGCTTTTAGCAAAACTTGCTTCTAAGCTGAATAAACCAGATGGCTTGGCTTTGATTAATGATGAAAATTTTGAGGCAGTTTTACGGAAGACTTCATTAGATGAATTATGCGGTATGGGCGGTAAAACCGGTCAAGTTTTTATTGCTCAGGGCTTAAAAACCTGCTGGGACTTATACCTAAACTTACCGGCTTTTTTTGATAATAATCCTAGTAAGTTTGATGAAAATCCCGGTAAGTCTAGTGAATTGCCTAAGTCGGTTAGTCATTCATATACTTTGCCAAAAGTTCAAATAAACCACCAGGTTATTCAGGCCTGGATTAGGCTTTTGGCTGAGATGGTTGGTACCAGGTTGCGGCAGCAAAATTTAGTTAGCGCAACTGTGCATCTTTGGTTAAATGGCCCGGAAATCGGTAATTTTGGAGCTCAGAAAACTTACCCAAATCAGGCCACAAATGATGGTTTCGAGATCTACCAGAGAGCTTCTAAGGTAATGGCTAGATTAGCCGCTAAAAATCCCAGAATTCGGGCAATTGGGGTTACCTGCAGCAGTCTTTCTTTAAGCGTCTATCAACCCTTGTTTAGTGAAGAAATCCGCAGGGAGGGCCTTATAAAGGCTTTAGACCGTATAAATAACCGCTTCGGAGAGGGGTCAATTTATCCCGCAATAACTTCTTTTACCCGTTAATAGTTAACAAAATCCCCGTAAAAAAATTTTTAATTAAAGGCAAAAAATCTAGAGAAGATGGCGCATGTATTCCGCTTAAATTGTCAGGTATAAAATAACGCGGTAAGTTTAAGTAAAAAAGAAACGGCTTTTCCACAGCTTAAAAACAGGCTTTAGTAAAGTGTTATCTCCCATTGGTTTATGAACACTTAGCAAATACAGACAAGTTAACATAATGTACATTATAGGAAGTAGACTAAAAGGGCAAAATAGACTAAAACTGCTCATGGTGCACTTACTTAAACTTACTTCAATTTTTACTTGGTTTTGTGTTAGTTAAATTTATAGGATTTTGTTTTACATCCTGGCGGGAACTTAGTATATATTGGCCTCCTTGAATTCTTATGGCTGATCCGGTAGTTATCCCTTTAGCGATTAAACCTCTGGCTTTTTTTAAGATTCGGCTAAAGGTTTGTTGGGATATACGCATTGAGCTGGCTGCTTCTTTTTGGCTTAAATTTAAGCAATCGGCTAGCCTCAGGGCTTCAAATTCGTCCATTCTAAGCCCTACTTCGTCTGGCCTGCCAGGCTTGCCTCTGGGGCTAAATTGGCTTATTTTAGGGTCAACTTTGACTATTCTATATTTCTTGGGTCTTCCGCGCGCTCGCATTAATTTTCCTCAAACTTACTTAAATTTAACGCCCAGGTTAATATGAGTACATACTCATAAGTAACATTTAAAAAGTATTTTGTCAAGCACAAAATCAGGGTTTATTTTTGATAAATTTTACGGAAATATTCTACGGTTCTACGCAGGCCTTCTTCAAAGGTTATCTTTGATTTATAGGTTAGTTTTTCTTTGATTTTGGTAATATCGGCCAGGGTTTTATAAACATCCCCAAGCCTTACCGGAAGGTGTTTTGGAGCTATATTTTTACCGATTATTTTGTTCAAAACTTCAACTAATTCCATGACTGTTTTATCCTGGCCATTGGCAACATTGAATACTTCATGTTTAATTCCGGTAGTTGTTGCCGCAAGGATATTTGCTTCAACTATGTCATCAATATAGGTGAAATCGCGGGATTGTTTGCCAGTACCAAAAATAGGCGGTTGTTCATCGCGTAAAATACAATGAATAAATTTTGGGATAACTACAGCATATTCATCATCCAAAGCTTGTCTTGGCCCAAAGACATTAAAATAACGCAGTCCGACAGTTTCCAGTCCGTAAGCATTTGTAAAGATCCGGCAATAGTACTCGTTTGCAAGTTTACCTAGAGCGTATGGTGATATGAGCAAAGGAAAAGCGTCCTCCCTTTCCGGGAATTGCTCAACATCTCCATAAACTGAGCTGGAAGATGCGAAAACAAACCGTTTTATCTTGTTTTTTAACGCTGCCTGAAGCATAAATAGCGTACCATCAATATTTACCCGATTATAATTAAGCGGATCATGCATTGATTTGGGTACGCTGCGTAATGCGGCTTCGTGAAACACATAGTCTATGCCAACACAGGCTTTATTGCAGGTGGATTGGTTGCGGATGTCGCCTTTGATTAGTTGGAAATTACGGGAATATTCTTTAGCAAAAAGCAGGTTTTCCCGCTTGCCACTAGAAAAATTATCCAAAACACGGACAAAGTTGCCTTCTTTAAGCAATCTTTCTGTGATATGTGAACCGATAAAACCTGCACCGCCAGTGACTAAAAAACGCATTAGATGGTATGATTTAATTTGATTATAGTTTATAAACTTTATCGTCTTGCCTGACCCGGGAGCTTACTTGCAAGCCTATTTCATCGCCTTTTTTGGCTTTTGAAATGTTAACTCTATCCATTTGCATGGAAGTAATTGTTTGAGTGAAATCTGTAGTGTGGCCTTTTATTTTTAAAGTTTCTCCCATTGCTAGCGGCGCCTTTAACTTAATTACGGCGGCCTGAACATGTGGAAAATAATGTGTAACTATACCGATTAGCTTGCCGGCTTTTTTTAGTGTAACCTTTGTTTTGGCAAGCGGTTTATTTTTAACCGTTTTCTTGATTATTTTTTTTGCTGTTTTTTTGACAATCTTTTTAACGGTTTTTTTTACTGTCTTTTTTTTAGTTATTTTTTTTATTTTCTTTTTTAAAGCCATGGCGAATCTCCTTATAGGACTATTTTGTCCGATATTTCGCTCACAACCGGTATACGGCTATAAACACCTAGCGCAGCCTGCATAATTCCCCAGACTGAAACTAAAAGGAATAAAACATAGCCGAAAATTCCGATCAACCAGCCCAGGAAAGGTATGATTGATAAAATAAACGCGGTAACTTCCATAACGAAAAGCACCAGGCCTTGTCTGGCGTGGTAAAGAGCGAATTTATTGCTTTTTTTAAGAATAAGCGTAATTATGCAGAGAAAAGAAATATAAGAAATTACTGCAAAAAATTTACCTTCGATAATTTCCTGTTCTTCGGGTGTGTGGGTCATTTATTTACCTCAAGTAGTGAATCCAGTGTTCCGTAGGTGTTTAGTTGAACTTGCGGGTTAGCCGGATCCTCGACCCAGTTTCCGTCGATAACAAATCGGTAACGATATTTGCCGTCTTCCAGGTTTAGTTGTTTAGTCCAGCAGCCGTTAGATTGTTCCATTTTACTGCTTTCGTCAAGTTTCCAGCTGTTGAATTCGCCTGCCAGATAAACTTCTTTGGCGTTTGGTGCTTGGATTGAAAGTTTAATCTCATTTAATTTTGGTAGGCTCTCTTGTATTTTTGGCAGATTTTCCTGGAGAATCACCTGCATGCGTTTTTCGAATATTTTTGGCAGATTAGCAGCCGGTTGAGGCGTTGTTTCCTGAGTGATAATTTCACGTGAAAGGCTGAAATAGTCTTTTGCCCCGCGGCAGTATTTATCATAGGCAAAAACGTGCAGGCCTTCATTTTGAGCTTCCTTAAGTTTTACGTTTACATGGATAATATTTGAAAACATTTTATTGCTATAATCGCTTTTAATTTTTTCCAGCATTTTGAATGAATGTGCTAATCGAGAATCAAAATTTGTAACTAAGACACCAAAGTCTACTTTGTGGCCTAATCTTTCGGTGATTAAATCAATAATACTGGTAAGTTGAGATAATCCTTCAAGTGAAAATCTGCTGGCTTCAACCGGAATAATGATTTCGCTTGCTGCACGGATGGCGTTAATGGTTAAGATGCCCAGGTTCGGCGGGCAGTCAATTAAGATGTAATCATAGTTAGAACCGAAATTTTTTAATATATCCCAGAGTCGGGATTCACGGCCGATCTCTCCGCTTAATTCCTGCTCAAGCGTGCTTAAGATTATTGAGGATGGTGCGATATCAAAATTTTCGCCGAAGTTTTGGATAATATCTCCCAGGGAGCTTTTTTTATGGGCGATTTTTGATAAGACATTGTAGATACTTAGATCGGCTTTAATATTTAAGCCGCTGGTTGCGTGTGACTGCGGATCAAGGTCAATGAGTAAAACTTTACGGTTATTTGTTGCCAATGCTGCAGCTAGGTTTATCGAGGTAGTTGTTTTACCGCAGCCGCCTTTTTGGTTGGCAATTGAGATAATTCGCATTAGCAATCCCTCCCTGCGCAAGATGCGCTTACCGGTTTTTCTTGATATAAAAACCGGCGATGATTATTTTAGAACCCTGATGTTATCCAGATAAACTATTCCTGTTTTTTCACGGGCATTCCATTCTTCAACTGTAAAGACCAGAGATTTCATTTGCTGCCAGTCGTTAATTTTAGCAAAACGGGAAAAATCTATCCGGTGATCCGACCATTTGTTCAAAATATCTTTAACGTAAACTTCTGATTTTTCGTCAAAGCGATTTATAAATTCTACTCTTAAAGAAAGGATATCTTTAGAATTGGTTTTTCTTGCGGCAAAAGCCAGTTCTTTGTACTTGGATAAATTTAATTGTTTGAGATTTACGGTTAATGTTTCCTTGCTTGCCGGGTCAAAATTAAAATTTATTTTTGCTGTGTCTTGATGCAAAAATAAAGCAACTTCGGTGTTGGATCTAGTTTGGTCAAAATAATTAAAAACTGCAAAACTGCCAATACCTAAAAATAATGCTAAAAAGCTAACGATTAAATTTTGCTTGGTTTTAGGATTAAGCCAGAATTTCCGTTTTTTCTTTGACGATTTTAAAGAGGCATCCAGATAAATATTAGCCAGATGCTCATAAATTTCTTTCTTATTCATTTGAACTAATTTTATAACACAAAACCCTATTTATGTCAAGGGGTTAAGGGCTCTGTTAAGTATGCCGGCTGGTCAATTTCAAGCAGCGTATATAGATTGGATAAATGCAGCCTAAATAACTTGTCAAATGAGCCGTCCGGGTCCTCTCCATACCACCAAAACCAGTCGCTTCCTTCTAGGATATACATTTGTTTTAAGGCAAGTTCGCTGGGGGTTTTTGTGTTTTCTAACGCTTTCCGAGCGCTAGCCAGCCATTCCCAGGCTTTTACTTTGTAAGGATTGCCAATCCATTTACCGAATTCACCGTAAATCCAGGATCCTGCGCTTAAGCGTTTTATTTGGCGCTTGGCAGGATTAAGTTTTAGATAGTCGCTTATGGTTGTAGTTTTGATAAAATCGCTTTCCGAAATCTTTTGGTAAAATAATTCCAGAAAATCATGTCCATCGTTACGAAAATATTCCCAGGCATTCTCCCCATCCATGGCGATAGTGACTAAGGTGTCTTTATTTTTAAATGCCTTATGAATATTTTCTAAATGGGACATGAAGTTATTTACAGCATCGGTTTCTTTCATATTGCTGTAAGAAAATCCGATTAAATCTGAAAGATTGCGGTCACGGAAAACTATGCTAAGCTCTCCCTCTTTTCTTTTTAATAAGTGCGGTTGATAAAGCAGCTGGGTGTTACGCTTATTTAATTTTAAGGATTTAAATAGAATTGCCTCGTCGGTAACAATCCATTTTATACCGGAATTAATTATAAATGGCAGGATGTGTTCGCAGACTCCTTCTTCCGAAGGCCACATGCCAAGGGGTGTATTGCCAAATCTATCTTTATAAAATTTTGCGGCGCTATCAATTTGGTATTTTGCGTCTTGGGGGTAATTGAATTCTACTTTAGGCAGAACAGTTTTTTTGTTAGCTTCTTTGGCGATGTTGGTACTGTAAAGTAACGGTAAAATCGGGTGATAATATGGGGTAACGCTTATCTCAATTTGGTTATTTAAGGAAAACTTCCGGTAAGCCGGGATGATTTCTTTTAATATTTGGAGTTGTATATTTAAAACAATTTGTTTGTCCTCTTCGCTAAAGAATCTTTCCTTAAGTACGATTTTTTTAAGTTCAGGTATATTTTGCCTAAAAGTTGGATCGATCCAGGCTAAATTAAAGTAAAGTTGCAGGTCTAGGAAATCTTGGGTTAAAAATTCATGATTGCGTTGTTTTTTTAAGGCTAGTTCATAATAACGCGGGAAATTTAGAATTACCTTTTCTTTATTGATTGAGAAAAAATTTTGGAGGATAAATTCTTTATCGGTATTAGTAAGTAAGGCTGCCGGTTTTTGGGTTAGTTGGCTAAATTTATCTTTGACCAGGTTATTATTGTAATCTTCAATCTGTTCAAATAAAGACGGGACAACATTAAAAGTTTGTTTGATCTTGGGAAATTTTTCCAGGATTTGCACCATATCCAGGTAATCTTTAATTCCGTGCAATCTTACCCAAGGAAGGGTGCTCTCTTGGGTTAAGAGGTTCTTGTAATACGGTTGATGCATGTGGAAGATAAAGGCGAGGTTAATCATTGGTTAGGGTGCATGCCAGAAAAAACCCTCGGAGGATTGCTCCTCCGAGGGTTTAAGTGTTGCTCTACATAACTCTTATTAGAATGTTACTTTCATTGAACCAATTAACTGGGTTGCATTAGCTGCATCTGAAGTAAGGGCGTTACCTGGCAGAAAATATCCGCCAGTTAAGCCGAACTGCACATCTTCAGTATAGTCATAGGTAATAGTTCCATCAAGTGCACTACCTAAATATGCCTTACCAGTATAGGTGCTTTTACCATCAGTACCATAATAATTAGTTCCATTATTATAGGTGCCAGGAATACTGAATTCGCCTGTACTTTTTTGGGCTACGGTGTAGTATCCATAAACAGCAGATACGGTGACATCTTCAACTGGTTTACAGCTTGCTCTTAAGTTATAAGCGTTCATGTTTGAAAAAGGCAAGATCGTGTAAACAATGTTATTGAGTTTTTGATCATAGAACATGGCATCCCAGCCATCATTCTTTTTATCACTGCTATTATCATTATTACTTTTACTTCCTGAAAGATAGGTATAAGAAGCACCAATCTTAGGAGTGGTTTTTACTTTGGAAAAAGTATAATCGGCCATTGCTTGTACTGCCCAAGCATTATGCTTTTTCTGGTTATTTGTTGCTGTGTTTCTACCAAACTGATATGCAGCTTCTAAAGAAGTGCTTAGATCTTCGATTGGTGCAGCAGAAATTAAACCGCCGATTGTAGAAAGTTCATCTGGTCTGCTGGTGGTAGAATTCATTGTGCTAGTGGTATGGTCATCATTCTTCTTAAGCCAGTAATATGCAGAAACATCAACTTTTTTGTTTATAGCATAAGTGGCATTAATACCAGTTAAACTAACGGTATTTCTATCAGTTGTATTGGTTTGTTTTACTTGAGCATAAACTAAATCCACAATTAGAGGATCATAGTTTAAGGTTGCGCGGATAGCATCAAAAGCTTTTCTTTCAGTTAAATCTGTAGGAATGCTTGATGATGTTCCGATTGCCTTTGCATTGCCAATAATTAATCCGTTACCGAATTTAATTTCCTGACGGCCAACGGTTAAAGTTAAAGGTGAATATAAGAATTCTTTTAAAGCAACGTAAGCAAGGTCAAGATCAATGTTGGTGTTATTGCTGCTTGAGCTGGTGTTGGCATCGTTTTGTCCATTCCAGACTCTTTCGTTGATCAATCTTACGGTAGCCATGACATTATCAGTAAGATCGGCATCAATACGGACTCGAATTTGAGACATTAAGAAGTTCTGCTTTAAAACACTTTTGTCTCCAGGGGCGTTGTTGTCTAAATTAAAATGGTTTCTGGCAACTACACTTGTAATAATATCTCCACTAATTTTTACATTCTGTACCTCGGCATAAGCGGCGCTAAATGTTAGGCCGAATACCAAAGCAAGCGCTAATACTGCTATTAAGCGTTTACCCATTTTTTGCTCCTCCTTTTATGTTAACTGTTGTGGATATATGGTTAACTAGGCCAATAATTTATTGCCTAGGATGATTTCTTTGTTAAGTTACTTATGATTATTTTACTCATAACACTATGTTTGTCAAGGAATTTTTTACTTAACCGGAGCTTTGGCTTTTTTAGGTGAATTTTGTGATTTCGGGCCCAAGAAAATGATTAAAGTTACGTTGTTCCCTTTGGGTTCAATATTGATAATACAGGTCTCATTTTCGCGGTCAAAGTTCATCAGTTTTACGCCATACTCGACGATGTTGATCAGGTTCCAGTTATACATGGCCATCTGTTCTTTGTAAAAATTAACTATTTGATCTGAGTCGGCTTTGCCCTGGTATTTTAAGACACCAACGCGTATTCCTGAGCTCTCAAAAGAGTAGGATTGCTGGGGTATGATTTTTAAACCTATAGGTATTGGGACATCTGCAAATTTTAAATTTGTTTGAGGTTCAATCATCGCAGGATTTCCGGATCTGCTGTCGGAAAATGTTGAGCAGCCAATAAGAGTCGTTAGGATACAGAATATTATAGATAAGAAAAACAGCTTTGAAAATTTCATCTTCCCTCCTTCTTGGTTAAAAAATCTCCTACAGCTTGGTAGATTTTATCAATTTCAGCTTGAGTTAGCCCGGAGTCTATCCCGATTTTAATTAGTTGTTCCGGAGTGATTATATCTTCCGGAGTGTGGCTATCGTGATTTAAAATTAATTTTGCGCCAAATTTTCTTGCCTGGGTTACGACGTGCGCATTAGTTTGCTTGTGGCCTTTTCTGCTGGTGACCTCTAAAAATATGCCGCGTTGACTTGCAAGTTTTGCATCGGTATCAGAAATTAATCCGGGGTGCGCCAGAATATCAATGTCGGCTAATAAGGCAAGGTGGTTTGTGTTTTTGGTAACCGGCTCAACCGGGGTTTCTCCATGCGCAATAATAATTTTAATTCCCTCTTTTCTTGCCAGTGCCGCAAGAGGCTTAAATTGTTCCGGTGGAAGATGGGTTAACTCAATTCCCGGAAGTACCCTAATTGCGGAATTTTTAGGCCAACGTTTGCAGAATTCAACAATTGATTTAGTGATTTGTTTTATGTTGCTGTAGTCAGCGTGATCGGTAATGGCGATTACTTTGTAGCCTTTGTCAAGATAGCGTACAGCTACTTCTGAAGGAAGTAAATTTCCGTCACTTAAAAAGGTGTGAGTGTGTAAATTGTACATCAAACTCCTTATGTTTTTTTAAGCCTAGTGTAGTCCTACCGAACACAAATTTAGGTAGGGAATTGTTAACGCCCCTGGCAGGAATCGAACCTGCCGCACGCAGTTTAGGAAACTGCTGCTCTATCCTTATGAGCTACAGGGGCAGATTTAATACTCTACGCATAAAATATTGCGCAGGTGTGCTCTCTTGCGAGGGCTTATTTCTCATTAAACTTAATCAAAGAAAATACAGGATAATCTTTAAACTTTTCTTTGCCCTTAAGATCTACCAGCTCAATAACAAAACCGATTCCTGCGATTTTCCCTCCCAGTTGATTTACCAGTTTAATTACAGCTTCAACTGTGCCTCCGGTAGCCAGGAGGTCATCAATAATTAAAATTTTTTCGCCGGGGATAATTGCGTCTTTATGGATTTCTAAGGTGTCTGTACCGTACTCGAGTTCGTAAGTTGTGGAAATAGTTTTATAAGGCAGCTTGCCTTTTTTACGTACCGGCACAAAACCTGCGCCGATTTTGTGGGCAATAGCTGCGCCAAAAATAAATCCACGGGCTTCGACAGCGACTATTTTGTTAAGCCCTTTATTTTTATATTTTTTAGAAAGTAAATCAACTGCTTTTTTAAAAGCGTCTTTATTTTGAATCAGGGTTGTAACGTCGCGGAAAAGGATTCCCGGTTTTGGAAAGTCGGGAATATTTCTAATGGATTTTTCTAGTAAAGCGTTGTTCATTTAAATTTCCTTTTCTTGCCCGGCGACGAATTTTCTTAATTTTTTTAAAGCCGCTTCTTCGATTTGGCGGATTCTTTCGCGTGAAACACCGAGTTTTTTGGCAACTACTGCTAGAGTTTGTGGTTTGGAATTGGTGAGGCCAAAACGTAAGTTCAGGATTTCTCTTTCTCTCTCCGACATTACCTCAAGGAGATTCTCTACTCTTTCGTGATCTAAAAGGCGTTCAATGCTTGAATCCGGCGGAGTGGAATTTTTATCTTCCATCAAGTCGGATACCTGATTATCGCTATCTTCGCCAAGCGGGGCTTCTAACGAAGAAGTGGTGCTAGACATCCAAAAGTTAATTTGTTCAATTTTATCAGCCGGTAGTTTTAATTTTTTGGCAATTTCTTCATCTGAAGGTATGCGTTTTAATTTTTGGCTTAAGCGTTCTTTGTTTTTCTTCCATTTGCTGATCAGGTCATTCATGTACACTGGTACGCGGATCATTTTGCTTTGTTCACCGATTGAGCGGGTGATTCCTTGTTTTATCCACCATGCGGCATAGGTAGAAAAGCGGAAACCCTTACGGTGGTCAAATTTTTCAACTGCTTTTATTAATCCGAGATTGCCCTCTTCGATTAAATCCAGGAATGGCGCTCCCATATGCATGTAATGTTTTGCAATATGGATAACTAGCCGTAAATTTGCGCGAATCATATCCTTGCGCGCAATTTCATCTCCTTGGCGTACTCTTCTGCCTAATTCAATCTCTTGCTTTGCAGTTAAAAGAGGGATTAAGCGTACTTCTTTGAGATATGTTTTTAATGCTTCCATTGTTTTAATTTTCGTTTATTTATACCCCAAGAAAAGTATTTTATACTTTTCTTGGGGTATAAAATCACTAAAGTTATTTTTTAGCGATTTTCTTATTTTTTAATACAGCCTGTGCTGCGGCTAATTTTGCAATTGGAACTCTAAACGGTGAGCAACTGACATAGTTCATACCTATATTATGACAGAACTCAACTGATCTTGGTTCGCCACCGTGTTCTCCGCAGATGCCGACCTCAAGATTTTTATTAGTTAAGCGTCCACGTTTAATGCCGATTTTAATTAGCTCGCCAATCCCTTCTTGGTCGATGCTTTGGAACGGATCTTCCGGTAAAATCCCCTTTTTGATATATTCCGGTAAAAATCCGCCGATATCGTCTCTTGAAAAACCAAAACCCATTTGTGTTAAGTCATTGGTCCCGAAGGAGAAGAATTTAGCTCTAGTGGCTAACTTGTCAGCGATAATTGCTGCCCGGGGAATTTCGATCATTGTGCCCAAAAGGTATTTAAATTTCTTCAATCCGTATTTTGTCAGCACTTCTTTATATATCTGCTCGGCAATAGCGAATTGATCATCTAGTTCTTTTGTATCGCAAACAACCGGAATCATGATCTCAGGGTAAGGATCTTTTCCCTCTTTAACTAATTCTGCAGTTGATTCAAAAATTGCACGTATTTGCATAGCGCTTACCTCAGGGTAAGTTATTCCCAGGCGTACGCCGCGATGGCCCATCATCGGGTTAGACTCATGCATGTTTTCTGCTCTTTTTGCCAACTCTTGCATATCAATGTTTAAGTCTTTTGCTAATTGTTCAAGTTTTGCTTGTTCACGAGGAACGAATTCATGCAGAGGCGGATCAAGTAATCGGATAACTACTGGAAATCCATCCATTGCGGAAATCGTTCCTTTAATGTCTTTTTTTACAAATGGGAACAATTCATCTAAAGCTTTCTGTCTTTCTTCGGTAGTTTTGGAAACAATCATTTTGCGCAGCAAAAACAGCGCTTGATCGGAGCCTTTACCGTAGAACATGTGCTCTGTGCGGAAAAGCCCAATACCTTCAGCTCCAAATTGCAGGGCTTTTTGCGCATCTTCCGGTGTATCAGCATTGGTGCGGATACCTAACTGTTTTACTCCGTCGCACATTTTTAAGAATGATGAAAGAATTGTATTTTCTTCGGAAGCATTCATCATCGGAAGCTGGCCTTCGTAAACATTACCCTTAGTTCCGTTTAAAGTAACCCAGTCGCCTTCTTTAAGTGTTATGTCTCCGACATGCACAATTTTTTTATCCAGATCAACATGCATGGCGCTACAGCCAACGATGCAGCATTTTCCCCAGCCGCGGGCGACTAGAGCTGCATGCGAGGTCATTCCACCGCGAGCAGTAAGAATTGCCTGGGCTACGCGCATACCTTCGACATCTTCAGGATTAGTTTCTTCGCGGACCAGAATTACTTTCTTCCCGGTTTTAGCCCATGCTACTGCATCGTTAGAAGAGAAAACGATTTGTCCGCTTGCTCCGCCGGGTCCAGCTGGCAGGCCTTTGGCAAAAGGTTTAACCGTTACTTCTGTTTTTGGGTCGATAATCGGATGCAATAACTCATCAAGTTGTGATGGGGTTACGCGTAATAGCGCAACCTCTTTTTTGATCATTTTTTCTTTGACCATATCAACTGCCATGCGTACGGCCGCTGGCCCGTTACGTTTTCCTATGCGGCACTGCAGCATAAAGAGTTTTCCTTTTTCAATGGTAAACTCAATATCCTGCATGTCATGGTAGTGTTGTTCTAAGCGATTTTGTATAGCATAGAGCTCTTTGTAAATCTTAGGCATTGTTTTTTCCAGAGTAAGCAGCTCTTTATTGTGGCTGGAAGTTGAGTACTCATTGATTGGTGCAGGCGTGCGGATACCGGCAACTACATCCTCGCCTTGGGCGTTGATCAAATACTCTCCGTAGAAATTATTTTCGCCATTTCCCGGGTTGCGTGTAAAGGCAACGCCGGTTGCTGAATCATCGCCCATGTTTCCAAAAACCATGGTTTGCACGTTTACAGCAGTGCCCCAGGCATCCGGAATATTTTCTATTCTACGGTAGCTGATTGCGCGTTTTCCATTCCAGGAAGAAAATACTGCCCCAATTCCGCCCCAGAGCTGTTCCATTGGTTCATCGGGGAATTCTTTGCCTAGAACATTTTTGATTCTGATTTTAAATTGATCGCAAAGTTTCTTTAAGTCATCGACGTTTAAATCTGTATCACTGGAGTAGTTTTTTGATTTTTTAAGTTCCAGCATAATACCTTCTAATTGTTTACGGATTCCTTCTTCGCCCTTAGGTTCAATTCCGGCAGCCTTCTCCATAACCACATCAGAATACATCATGATTAAACGGCGATAAGCATCATAAACAAAACGGCTATTGCCTCCGCTTTGTTTAATTAATCCGGGGATAGTCTTTTCAGTTAAGCCGACATTTAAAACTGTTTCCATCATTCCGGGCATGGATTTTCTTGCTCCGGAGCGTACTGAGAATAAAAGCGGATTATTGGCATCGCCGAATTTCCTGCCCATTAATTTTTCAACTTTTTCTAGCGCTGTCAATACCTGGCTTTTTAATTCTTTAGGATATTTTTTCTTGTTTTGATAATAATATGTACAGACCTCGGTGGTGCAAGTAAATCCCGGAGGAACTGGGAGCAGTAAGTTTTTGTTTCCAGCCATTTCTGCTAAATTTGCACCTTTACCTCCTAAGAGGTTTTTCATGCTTTCGTTGCCTTCACCTTTACCTCCGCCGAAACTATAAACATATTTCTTTGCCATTACTTTTTAAACCCTTCCTTTCTTATTCCAGCTGGTTAACTAAATATTTTTTTAATTGATCTAATGAAATTCTCTCTTGCAGCATAGTATCACGGGATCGTACGGTTACTTGTTTATCCTCCAGTGTTTGGACATCAACGGTTACACAATAAAGTGTGCCAACTTCATCCTGCCTGCGGTAGAGTTTGCCGATTGACCCGGTATCATCGTAAACCGTAACCATTGATTTTTTTAAATCTTTGGAAATATTTTGGGCTAGTTCCACAATCTCTGACCGGTTACGTAAAAGCGGTAAAACGGCTACTTTAGTCGGCGCTAAATTTTTATTGAATTTTAAAACTACACGGTTATCTTCTTTAACTTTTTCTTCGTGATAAGCATCAACTAGTATTGCCAGGACACTTCTGTCTACTCCCCCGCTTGGCTCAATTATGTAAGGGAAGAATCTTTCTTTTTTCTGATCATCAAAATAAGCCAGTTCTTTGTCGCTTGATTTAGAGTGTTGTTTAAGGTCATAGTCTGTGCGATTGGCAATTCCTTCTAATTCGCTCCAGCCAAACGGAAAATTATATTCGATGTCAGTGCAGCCTTGGGCATAATGAGCCAGTTCGTCTTTTGCGTGCTGGCGTTTGCGCAGGTTTTCTTTTTTTACTCCGAGGCTTAAATACCAGTTAAAGCGGTCTTCTACCCAGGCTCCATAAATCTTTTCGGCATCTTCAGGCCGGCAAAAATATTCAATTTCCATTTGTTCAAATTCGCGGGTACGGAAAGTGAAATTTCCCGGGGTAATTTCATTACGGAATGATTTGCCGATTTGGGCCAAGCCAAAAGGTAATTTGGGATGTTTTGAATCCAGGATGTTTTGAAAGTTTACAAACATGCCCTGGGCAGTTTCCGGCCGCAGGTGAATTGCATTGGAGGCGTCTTCTACCGGGCCCTGGTGCGTTTTAAACATTAAATTAAACGGCCGGGATTCAGTAAGCTCTCCGGAGCATTCCGGGCATTTATTTTTATCTTTTAAGTCTTCGGTTTTAAAGCGTTTTTTACAGATTTTACAGTCACTTTTTAAATCAAAAAAATTCTCGACATGGCCGCTTGCCTCCCAGACTTTAGGATGCATCAGGATCGCAGTATCCATGCCAAAAATATCATTTCTTTCATAGACGCAGGTTTTCCACCAGGCGCGCTTGAGGTTATTTTTTAGCTCGACTCCAAAAGGCCCGTAGTCCCAAGTGTTGGCCAGTCCGCCGTAAATCTCGCTGCCTTGAAAAATAAATCCTCTGCGTTTGCACAGGGAAGCAATTTTATCCATCAAATTTTCAGCCATAGTCTTTTATTTTTAGCTCAATTTAACTTAAAAGTCAAGCAGAGTTTATATTCAGTTATTCTCGACTTTGATTATTCAACGGTTTTAATGTTGAGATTATAGCAAAGACATTGTTTAGGTCAAGATAGCCCCCAATATCTTTTATGTAAACTTTGAAGAAATTTCCTTTTTGGTCAATGATGTTGCAATCAAAGTAATTATCCGGTTTAGCCAGTGTATAATTAATAAAACCTTGAGTTTGGTTTAGTTTGAATTTGATCATTTTGGCGATGTTCTGGTTTCCAATGTCAGGAGTAAAAACGCTTTTCATGATTACAAAAAAGGCATCAGTAAGATTATTTATTTGATTAAAATTAGCATAGGTAAGATGGCGCATGAATTCATAATTATCCATGATTCCTTGTTTTTGAACATCAGGATAAAGTTTGATAAATGTTTTTGGTTCCTGATAAAGAAGGAAGATGACGGCCTTATGATTAGCATGCCTTTTTTTATAGTAATCTTTTTTAATTAATTCCTGGATTATGTTAAAACGTTTTGGTACAGAAATCGACATTTTCGGGAAGGTGTACGGGACTAATGTTCCAAGGTATTCTTTATTAATCTCAGGTTCGAAAACATAGTCTTCCGGCTGGCGGCAGAGTATTGGGATACTTTTGCAGTCTCCAATACCATAAGTAATATATTGTTTTAAAATATTGGGCCCGGCAAGTTTAATTATCGGAATTAAACATAAACCAAGAATGAGTGTGTTAATTAAATATTTGAAAAATCGCTTAGGCGTCATGTATCTTTTTAAACTCCTCTTCTTTAATAGTAAAGGAATGCTCCGGATCGGGAAATTTTCCTTGAACAACCTCATTTTTAAAATCTTGAACAGCTTTTAAAATTATCTCAGAAAGGTTAGTGTATTGTTTGACAAATTTGGGAGTGTAGCGTTCAAAGAGCCCGAGCATATCGTTTACGACCAGTACTTGTCCATCGCAATGAACTCCCGCTCCTATGCCTATGGTTGGAACTTTAAGTCTTTTAGTAATTAGTTCGGATATTTTGCTCGGGACACATTCCAAAAGAATAGCAAAGCAGCCCAATTTTTCTAAAATCAAGGCTTGGTCAATAAGCTTTTGGGCGGTTAGGGCGTCTTTGCCCTGTACTTTAAATCCTCCGATTTTATCTGCGGTCTGAGGAGTTAATCCGATATGGCCCATAACCGGTATACCTGAACTAATAATGTTTTTAGTTACTTCCGGGCAATTTGGGAACCATTCTAATTTTACTGCCTGGCAGCCGGCTTCCTTAATAAAACGTTTGGCATTTTTGACTGATTCTTGAGAGTTGATTTGATAAGAACTGTAGGGCATATCTGCGATTACTAGCGCGTTTTTTACCGCACGAGTTACCGCTTTGCTGTGGTGCAGCATCTCTTCGATTCCGATTTGAGTGGTAGATTCAAGGCCCAGCACGACATTGGCCAGGGAATCTCCGATAAGGATTATATCGATTCCTGCTTTATCCAGGATACTGGCTATAGGGTAATCGTAAGCCGTAAGTACGGTAATTTTACGCCTGCCTTTTAATTCCAAGATATTTTTAGTATCCATAAAATCCTTATTTGAAAAAGCGGTTGATTAAAGGAGAAATTATGAGCATTACAGTCAGGATTATGAGAATAACTGTAGTTGACCAGCCGATAGTATTTTGAAAAGTATTGTTGGTATATTTGCCCATAATTTTTTTGTTATTAACCATAAAAATCATTGAGATTAAAACTACCGGTAGAAGCATAGCATTAATAATCTGGCTCCAAATGGTTATGGCAATCAACGGGGCGTTGGGGATAAGTATAATAATTACGCTGATTAAAATAATAAAAGTAAATAAGGCATAAAATTGTGGCGCTTCATTTAGTTTTTTATTTATCCCTGCCTCAAATCCAAAAGCTTCGCAAACATAGAAAGCAGTAGCTAACGGCAGAATTGTGGCAGAAAATACTGAGGCTACAAATAATCCAAATGCAAAAAGCTGGCTGGCAAAAACTCCGGCAAAAGGCTTAAGTGAAACAGCCGCATCTTTAGCTTCATTAATGATAATGCCATTTTGGTGCAAAGTGGCTGCGCAGGCAACCATAATAAAAAATGCCACGACGATTGTTGCTACGCATCCGACAATTACGTCAGCTAAGACGAATTTATAATCCTCTTTTTTGATTCCCTTTTCGATAACTGCCGACTGCATATAAAATTGCATCCAGGGGGCAATGGTTGTTCCAACTATACCTAAAACCATCCCCAGGTAATCTTTGGTAAGATGCATTTGTGGTTTTATGAGAGAGGTGCCGATTTGGGCCCAGTCAGGTTTTGATAATAACGCTGATACGATATAGGATAAAAGACAGAAACTAAAAAGCAAAAAAACTCTCTCGGCAATTTTGTAGTTTCCTTTAACTGCCAGTATCCATACACCGATAGCCACAAAAGGAACTGAGATATACTTACTAATTCCAAAGATATCCATACTTCCAGCTACTCCGGCGAACTCTGTAGCAGTATTGCCGATGTCAGCTATAACTAGCCCAAGAAAAATGAAAAAAGTAATTTTTAAGCCGAAATTTTCGCGGATTAAATCGGCCAGGCCTTTGCCGGTGATAATCCCCATTCTGGCGTTCATTTCTTGTACGACAGTTAAAATTATAAAAGACGGAATTAATGTCCATAAAAGTTTATATCCATAAACTGCCCCGGCCACTGAGTAAGTGGTGATACCTCCGGCATCATTATCTACGCTTCCGGTAACTATTCCCGGACCCAAGATGCTGATAAAGATAATTAAGTTTCTAATTGTCGGGTTATCTTTTAATTTTTCAATGAATTTCATTTAATTTCCTCTGATTCTTGTTTCATGGGGTCAAATACCGCTTCAAAAGCGTCTTTGATAGTGATGATTCCTTGAACCTTCCCTAATTTGTCGACAACCGGAACAACTGTGAAATCATATTTGTAGAAAATCTCAGCGACATCTTTAAGTTTAGTGTCAATTTTAACTTTAGCAATTCTTTTACGCATAAAATCTGAAATTATTTTTTCGGGGGCGACCATTAATAGCTGTTGCAGGGTTATTACTCCAACCAGAGTATCGTTTTCATCGGTAACATAAATATAATAAATCGATTCTTTTTTACGCGTTCCTTTTTTTATTTTTTCTAAGACAGAACTTGCGGTTTCTGTCTGGCGGGCAGCAACAAATTCAGTGTTCATAATGCTGCCGGCAATATTTTGGGCGTGCCCAAGCAAGCTTGAAATTTGGGTTACTTTTTCCGGTGGAAGTTTAAGAAAAATAGAATTAATTTTCTTTTTAGTTAATTGCGAGAGGAGATCCGCTACCTCATCCATCGGCATTTCATTAATCAGATCTAAAAGCAATTTTTGATCAATGGATTCAGCAATTTGTACACGGTTTTTTAATGGCAGTTCCTGGAATGTCCCTGCTGCTGTGGACGGATCTAAAGACCTTAATATAGTTATTCTTTCGTCAATGCTTAAATCATTTAAAATGTCGGCTAAGTCAGCCGGATGCAGTTCTGCTAATTTTGAATGATGTATTTTTAGCGCAAGCGTTTCTTGGCCGATAGCATTAGTTACCGGTTGAACTGATTTCCAGGTAATCAGACGGTCTTCCATTTCGCAGGAAGAAAGTAATTTTACAAAAAATTGCACAAATTTTAAACATCCTAAACGGCGTAATATACCGGTAAAGCCGATGTCCATATGGACTACCCAGAGGCCCAGGCCTTCTTTAAGCAGGTGCAAATCGTTAACCCGGACAACTTTTGAACCATAAACATCGACAATTTGTTTATCCCAAAATGTTTCTTTAAGCGGAATATCGCCATTGATTGGGCCAAGATATTCACTAAAAGAGGCAGGTGTATTCTCAATAAAAATACCCTTCTCTTCGACCAGGATTTTTACGAATTTCCAGGGGATATAAAATTTTTTACCTGATTTCCGGTCACGCATAATCAAGGCATTGACCTTAGGGTACATCTCTTTCATGGTTGCGGATAAATCAATTAACCGGCCGATTTTTTTGCCGGTTGCTGAATCGATTATCGGCAGTTTAATTATTTCGATTAAAAATATGAATTTTTTAACTACGGGGTTCATTTTTTAGAAGATTTTTCCTTGGGTATTAGGAAATTTTTTAAGTATTTCTTTAGATTTTTCTTTTCCTAACACAAATAATATTGTAGATAATGCGTCAGCAGTTAAGCCATCATTTGCGATTACAGTTACAGAATTAATTCTTGAATCTACCGGGTAACCGGTTAGGGGGTTAATTATGTGGCAATAACGTTTTTCGTCTTTTATAAAAAACTGTTCGTAGTTACCGCTGGTTGATGCCGATTTATTTTTTAATTCTAAAGTTTCGCCAATTTCAAATTTGTTTTTCCCTTGAATGGCAATTTTCCAGGGTTTACCGAATTTATCCCCCAGGGCATATATTTGTCCGCCGGCGTAAATTAAGCAGTTATTTATATTTTTTTCTCTTAATTTTTTAACCGCACAATCCAGCGCAAATCCTTTGGCTATTGCCCCTAAGTCAATCAGCATTCCCGGAAGCCTAAATTCTACCACATTATCGAGCTCATGCAAAATAATTTTATCGCTGCCAACAAGCTTTAAGGCAGCCTTAATTTCTTGTTCTGTGGGCAGGTAATGTTTTTGGCTGGTAAAGCCCCAAAGGCTGACTAAGGGGCTAACGGTTATGTCAAACGCTCCGGAACTGGCTGTGTAAAACTCTTTTGACCTTTTGATAATGTAAAAGGTATCTGCGCTTACTTTTAATTTTCCTAAGCGGTTAAGTTGGGAAACTTCGCTTTCTTCCTTATATTTGCTTAATAACTGGTCTAGCCGGGCTACTTCTTTTAAGACAATTTGACCGGCTTCCTTGCTTGGGGATGTTACCTCCCAGAAAGTTCCCATCAAAATCTGGTTATCGTGATAGAGTCTTTTAGGAGGTTGGTTAAAAAATAATAAAGCAATTGACCAGCCGATGATTAAAAGAATAACTAAATATTTACGGATTTCTTTGCTAAAGGCCATTTTTTAAGAAGTTGTCAGCTTATAATTTGATTCGATTGCATTGACTAAATCAAGCAGGAATTTATTAGTGGGTACTTCAATTCCTAGTTCTTGCCCAAGGCGGACAATTACTCCGTTAATAAAATCAACTTCAGTGCGTTTTTTTTTCAAGACATCTTGGAGCATTGAAGAAAGATTGCCGGAGGTGCTTTCGCAGACTGCTTCAACTTTAGCCAGCGGATCATCGAAAGTTAACTTAATACGTTTCTTTTTAGCAATCCGTGTAGCCTCGGTAACGGCGTTTCTTAAAATTCTTTTTGTACCTTCGAATTGTATAAGTTTACCGTTAGGTAGGCGGGTAATTGCGCTTAGGGCATTGATACCGACATTAATAATTAATTTTGACCAGATCAGGCTTTTTATATCCCGGGTCATTTTAGTTTCAAATCCTGCTTTATTGAAGGCTTCGCGGATTGCGCGTATCTCAACCGGAGTCTTTCCGCCGATTGCACCGATAATAGTCTCTCCTTTTCCGGCATGGCGGATTTTTCCCAAGTCAATTAAAGTTGAGCCTTCATTGGTTACTCCGCCGATTACCCGGTCTTCGCCAGCAATTTCAGCAATAATCTCCAGGTTCCCTACTCCGTTTTGTAAAGTTAAAATTTTAGTATGTGTAGTTAATAAAGGTTTAATCTGTTCAATGGCTGTTTTAGTGTCAAATGATTTTACACAGACAATTATCAAATCTGTTTTCCCAATGTCCTGGACACTGGATGTAACTTTTACCTTCACCTGAAAGGTATTCGATGTTCCTTCGACAGAAATTCCTGATTCATTAAGCTTAGAAGCATTTTCTTTGGATTTATCTAAGAGCCAAACGTCTTCTTTAGATTTTGTTAAAAAAGCGGCAAAAAGGCATCCTATTGCTCCTGAACCGACAATAGCAATTTTCATACCACTTCCTCCATTTTGCTCAATACTTTTTGAGATTTTAATTCACGGCCAAGATGAAAATTTAAGAAGGCGTTAAGAATTATATCTAACTCTTTTTTTATTTGGGGGTTCATTCCCAGATTCAGACTGTTGGAAAAACTGTTTTTTTCAATATGCAATACTGTTCCGATGGTGCCGCGAAAAATTGAACGGCTGGCGGGGTCTTTTTGTATGCAGCTGGGGCAAAGCAGCCCGCCAAGCGATAAACTGAATTTGGATTGCCCCATAATTTTGTTCAAACAAGAAACACAGGAATCAAAATGTGGTTTAAAACCCGAAAGCTCCAAGATTTTAATTTTAAAAATTGTTGCGATTTTTTCAGGATTGTAATTAGTTTCCAATTCTTTTAGGGCGGCTATTGCTAAATTAAAGATCTCTTCGTTTTTATCCTCCACCTGCATTATTGAACCAATCAAATCCATCATAAATCCTGCGGTGTTCGCCCTTTCGATACTTTGCCGGATGCCGGTGAAGTTGTTTAATTTATCTGCCTGGCTGACTAAATGCAGTTCGGAATGCGTTTTTCGATAAAAAATTATTTCATTTAAAGAGAATGGCTCTAAATTTGAAGCGAATTTTTCCGGTTCAGTGCGGATTCCTTTAAGTATCCCGCTAATTTTCCCGAATTCCTTAGTGTAAAAATTGACGATGATTGAGGTTTCACGTAAGTCATGTTTATTTAAAACAAGTGCTTGGGCTTTATCAATTGACATATTGTTTTTCCTTATTACGCATCAATTCCGTTTGAGTTTTTGTTTGGTCGTTGTAACCAAGTAAATGCAGTAATCCGTGGGCAACGTAAAGGTGTAATTCATAACCAACAGTTGTTTTGAAAGTAATTGACTGTTTAATTGCCATGTCAGTAGAAATCATAATGTCAGCCAAAAGTTCATCATCGGTATTGCTTAAATTAAAAGCCAAGACATCTGTAAAATCTTTAGTTTTATGAAATTTAGTATTAAATTTTCGGATAAGCTGATTGTTTACAAAACAGAGGTTAATGTGCCCATTTTTTTTAAATTTTTCGTTTTTTAGAATTTTAAAGATCAACCTTTTTATTTTTATTGGATGGATGATTAATTTATTTTGTAAGTTCTTTATGGTTATTTTCATCAAGTTCTATTGTTTTACTCTGTTTTTTTTAGAAGAAGGTAGAAAATAATTTATTGCTTTCTATCCTGAGGATAATTTATGCGGCTGTGATACATGCCGCATAAGATCTTGATAAAAACACCTGAAATTTTTTCAATATCTTTTAAGGATAATTCACATTCGTCGAGTTGCCCATCGATAAATTTATTATTTATAACTTTATGGACCATCTCTTCAATTTTATCCGGCGTAGGGTCTTTTAAGGAGCGGGTAGCTGCTTCAACAGAATCTGCCAGAAGCACGATTGCAGTTTCGCGGGTGTCTGGTTTTGGCCCGGGGTAGCGATAAATTTCTTCGGCTACCTCCTGGTTCTCTTCTTTTCCAACCAGGGCTCTTTGATAAAAATAATAAACCAGGCTGTTTCCGTGATGTTGTTGGATAAAACTCCAGAGTGCCGGTGAGAGTGAATATTTTTTAGCCAGCTCTAATCCTTCTTTAACATGGTTCATGATGATTAATTTACTCATTGTTGGAGAAAGGTCGTCGTGCAGATTGTCTTTAATGTTTTGATTTTCAATGAAATATTCGGGTTTTTGTAATTTTCCAATATCATGGTAGTAAGCTCCGATTCTTGCCAATAGTCCGTTTGCCCCTACGGCGCAGCAAGCTGTATCTGAAAGATTACCGACAATCAGGCTGTGATGATAAGTACCGGGTGCTTCCAGTATCATGCGCTGCAAAACCGGATGATTTAAGTCGGCCAGCTCAAGTAAGCTGATGTTAGTTACTCTTTGCAGGATATATTCAAATAAAGGTAGAATGCCCAGAGTAATGATGCCGGAAAGTAAACCATTAATTAAAATTATCAGGTATCTTTGAGGATGGACTAATAGAAAATTTTCCAGAAGAATTAAGCTGGCTAATTGCAGTAAACCGGCAATTACACCGGCTCGGATTAATTTGCTGCGTTTACGTGCTCCATTTGCCAGAATTACTGCGCTGGTGCAGGATGTCATGAAGATAAACCAGGCTTTAAATGGTTCACAAGTTAAAATCGCCAGCGGCAAGCTGGTTGCCAGTGCTAAAAAATAAGCAACTTCAAGATTATTGAATAATAAAACACCAAGCATCGGTACGATGGCGATGGGGATAAAATAAAAAGACAATCCCTGCCTAAGGACAAAATAGCCGATGCAGAAAGAAATGAGAAATAAGAAACATAAATTAGTAAGATTTGCTCCTTTTATTTTAGAAAACTTATTATAAAAACACAAATAAAGAAAAATTAAAAAAAATGGAACAGCAGGATTTATGTGGATAATATAGCTGAATATGAACATAAAAGCGCATATTCCTGTGAAAATTAATTTATTATTATTGAGTAGTTTTTTCATATGCTTCAATTATTCTTTGTACTAAAGAGTGCCGGACTACATCTGAGCCTGAAAAGTAAATGAATTTTATTCCTTCGATTGTTTTAAGTATTTCCTGAGCCTGGAGCAACCCGATAGGTTTGCCTAGCGGGAGATCGCTTTGGGTCAAGTCTCCGGTAATAACTGCTTTGGAATCAAAACCCAGGCGGGTTAAAAACATTTTCATTTGTTCGGCAGTACAGTTTTGTGCCTCATCTAAAATGATGAAAGCGTCATTTAAAGTCCTGCCGCGCATATAAGCGAGCGGGGCGACCTCGATTATTCCGGTTTCAATATATTTCTCAATACGTTCCGCATCAATCATGTCATAAAGAGCATCATAGAGCGGACGGAGATAAGGTGAAATTTTTGCCTGCATGTCACCGGGAAGAAATCCCAGTGATTCACCGGCTTCAATCGCCGGCCGGGTAAGAATAATTCTGCGTACTTCCTGTTTTTTTAATGCCTCGACTGCGCAGGCCATTGCCAGATAAGTTTTTCCGGTTCCTGCCGGTCCGATACCAAAAACAATATCATGTTTTCTAATTGCTTCGACGTATTGTTTTTGTCCGTCGGTTTTTGGCCCAATTTGTTTCCCGCCAAAAGTCCGGGTAACATTGTTATCTAAATGCCTGATTTGCTCGGTTTTTGGCCCTTTTTTTAGCTCAGAGATTAAGTAAGTCAAATCTTTTTGTCCGATTTCACGGTTCCCGGAGCGCCTTGCTTCAAGTAAATATTCAATAAGCTCTCCTGCTTTTTTAATGTTCGCCGCAGTTCCGGTTAATTTTAAGTGTTCACCTCTTAGGGTAAGCTTGATTTTAAATTCATTTTCGATGGATTTAATATTCGCGTCATAAGAACCGGCAATCCCTTGTGCTTCTTCCTGAGAAAGTAATTGGATTATTTTATCCATTAACCCAGATCCTTATTTTGTTTTTTTTGCAAAGATTTCTTAGATTTTTATTGAAGCTTATTTAAGGTTCTCTTTTGGTTCTTCCAATTTTTCAGCCTCTACTTTTAATCCGCCTTCGGAAGGAATATTTAAAATTTGTCCGGGATAAAGCTTGTCTGGTCCGCGTAAAGTATCTTTATTTGCCTGGTAAATTTTGTACCATTTTTTAGTTGTGCCAAAGAATTTTTTGGAAATTTTTTGTAGAGTATCGTTTTTGCTTACTGTATATTTTTCAAAGCTTGTGCTTCCGCTGGTGCTTTCGATCGGAGCTTCTTCTTGATTTTCGGTTACTACCGGTTCCTCAGCCATGTTTGAATTGGCTGCCAAGGGAGTAGTTGCTGGGCATATAGCTGCAGATTTTTTGGCTATTCCTAACTCGACCTCAAAAACTCTTGTAGTGCGTGTTTGTGTGCGCTCTTTAGGTTCTGGGGCAGTACCTATAAAGTAGCCGCGGTTTCCAGATGTTGGAGTTAAGTCTTGATCAACCCGGTCACGGGTTAAATTATAAGTCCTGGCCACACATCCGGATAATGCCAGTGTGGATGTTAATACGAAAATTCCTGCTAATTTGAATCTGTTCATTTTACTTTCCTCCCTGTTTAATGGTTATACCTAATTCTTTTAATTGTTTATTATCAACCTCTGTCGGAGCGCTAGTTAGTGGGCAAAATGCAGCTGAAGTCTTGGGAAATGTAATTACTTCGCGGATACTTGATTCGTTAGATAGTATTGTCAAAAGCCTGTCTAGCCCGAAAGCAACTCCTCCGTGCGGAGGTGCGCCAAACTGGAAAGCTTCAAGTAAAAAACCAAAGCGTTTAATTGCCTCTTCTTTTTCAATACCAATAATTTTAAAAATTTTCTCCTGGAGCTCTTGGCGGTGGATCCTTATAGAGCCGGACCCTAGTTCCATTCCGTTTAAGACTAAATCATAAGAACGTGACTTGACTTTATCCGGTTGGTTTTCTAAATTTTCCAAATCTTCTGCTGAAGGCGCAGTAAAAGGATGGTGCTCGCTTTCCCAGCGTTTTTCTTCAGTATTAAACTTGAAAAGTGGAAAATCCACTACCCAGCAGAAAGCAAAATCGGCTTTTGTTTCCGGCCTTAAGTCAGGTTTATCGCACTTATATTTTTCCATTGATTCTTTATAGCTTATACGTTTAAAGGGTATAGGAATGTCAATATTTTTTAATTCCTTAAAAATTAATTGCATTAATCCTTCAGTTAAAACAAAAACATCTTCTTCGTCTATAAAAGACATTTCTATATCTAATTGAGTAAATTCCGGCTGACGATCAGCTCTTAGGTCTTCGTCGCGGAAACATTTGGCGATCTGGTAATATTTTTCAGTTCCGGCAACCATTAGGATTTGCTTAAATAATTGCGGTGATTGCGGCAAAGCAAAAAAATGCCCGGGATTTACCCGCGAAGGAACTAAATAATCTCGCGCTCCTTCCGGGGTTGATTTAGTTAAGATTGGAGTTTCGCATTCTATAAATTCCTTGGCGCCTAAATAATTACGAATGATTTTGTAAAGATTACTGCGTAGAAGCAGGTTATTAAAAACCTTGGTCCTTCTTAAATCAAGATAGCGGTATTTAAGCCGTATTTCTTCGGTTATATCAATATCGTCTTGGATTTCAAACGGAGGCGTATTGCTGGGATTTAGAATTTCAAGTTCCTTAGCTAAGATTTCTATTTCGCCGGTACCTAGTTTTTGATTAATTGTATTTCCGGGGCGCTTATTTACCATCCCGTTCAATTTAATTACGAATTCACTGCGCAATTGCTGGGCTAATTCATAAGCACTCCCAGATTCTTTAGGGATAAAAACAACTTGGGTTAAACCGGTGCGGTCACGAATATCGATAAAGACTAATTTGCCATGGTCGCGCCTTTTAGCAACCCAACCACAAAGTGTAACTACTTTTCCTGCATCGGCGGCACAAAGCTGGCCGCAGGTATGTGTCCTTAGCATTTTAATTCCTCAATTAAATTTTGGATAGGTACTTCTTTTTGCGTGCTTTTTGACATGTCTTTGACTGAAATAATATTCTTTTTTAGCTCATCGTCACCCAGAATTAAAACTAGGCTTGCTTTAGCGTCATTAGCTGAGCGCATAGCCGCTTTTAGTGATCTGTTTAAGTAATCTGTATCTGCCGGAATTTCCGCATTTCTTAGCTGATTTAATATTTTTAATCCGGCGGATTTGGCAGTTTCCCCCAGAGTGATAAGATAGACTAGTTTTTTATCCGGATTTTGAATTAGGTTAGTTTTAGCTAAAAGAAGGCGTTCTACGCCAAAAGCAAAGCCTACCCCTTCTAGTTCCGGGCCGCCTAAATCTTTTACTAAATTGTTGTATCTTCCTCCTGCGCCAATAGCGTCCTGGCTGCCTAAATCCGGATGGCTGATTTCAAATACAGTACGGTTATAGTAATCCAGGCCGCGCACAAGATGTGGAGCAATTTCAAATTTAATATTTAAATTATTTAATCCATCTTTAACCTGGCTAAAATGTTGAAGGCAATCCGGGCAAAGATGGCTTTCTTGCGGGCAAAATTGTTTGACTATTTTTTGACAGTTATCGTTCTTACAATCTAACACCCGTAAGACATTAGTTTTAATCCGCTCCTGACAATCGCAGCACAGTTCTTCTGATTTTTTTTGGAGTTCTTCTTTTAGATTAAGACTTAATGCTTGCTTATCTTTTAAGCAGCCTAAGCTGTTAATTTTTATTTTATAATTGGTAATTCCGAAAGCCTTAAGTAATTGTTCAGCTAGGCTGATTATTTCTACATCTAAAGCAGCACTTGAGGAGCCAATTGCTTCGCAGCCGATATGATGAAACTGGCGCAGTCTTCCTTTTTGTGGGCGTTCAAGCCTGAACATCGGGCCGATATAATATAATTTTACGAAACCAACTTCTTTGTCTAAATTATTTTCTAGATAACTGCGTACAATCGAAGCAGTACCTTCCGGCCGTAAGGCGTAAGTGTCATCTTGATTGTGAATAAGGAACATTTGCTTTTGTACGATTTCAGTGGTTGAGCCTAAGGTACGGTTAAAAAGTGCTGCGTCTTCAATTATGGGAGTGCGGATTTCCTGATAGTTGTAAAGTGAGAAAATTTTACGTGCTCTTGCTTCAACTGTCTGCCATGAAGAAGCCTCCTCAGGCAGAATGTCTTTGGTACCCGGGACTCGTTTAAACATAGCTTACTTGATTTTTTGTTTCATTTCCAGGCCAGCTTTGAAGATAACTACTTTTCTGGGCGGGACAGGAATTACCTGATTGGTGCGCGGATTTCTGCCTGTGCGGCTTCTTCTTTGCTTTACTTTAAATACGCCAAAATTACGTAATTCTATTTTTTCGCCTCTAACTAAGGCGTCAACAATGCAATCAAAGGTTTTTTGAACAACTTCTTTAACGTCAATCTGTTTTAAGTTGGTTGCGTCAGATACTTTTAAGACAATATCTTTTTTTGTCATACCAGTGCCTCCCTATATGTGACCTTGTTACTTGCTAACTATAATAACAGCAAAAAGTTACAGTGTCAAGAAATATTGAGCATAAAAAGCTTTTATCCGGTAAAATGCCAGGAGTTATATTACCAGCGATAATCTTTCTTCCCCTAATAATTCATCTAAATCAGCGATAAGTTTCTCGTTCGGCCGGACATAAAGGTTTTCGCCTACGAGCAGCTGAACTCGGGATCTTGATGGTGTATCGAGGCGTAAATATACGGGAATACTTCCGCGGTACTCTTCGAGCATTATTTTTAAGGATTCAAAGATATTTTCTTTTATACCGGATAAATTAATGCTCATAGCGGTAATTAATTTATAAATATCTTCAAAAGGAAAAAGGTCCTCAACAATTATTTTCGGAGTTTCCTCCTTTAGGTCTAGAATGCCGCGAATATGTACTATACTGTTTGGCTGGATATAGCTGCCAATTTTTGCGAAAGCACGAGGAAAAACTAGTACTTCAACTGATCCGTCTAGATCCTCTAATTTTAATATTGCCATTTTTTCTTGCTTGGCGCGTGTAACTGTGTGTTTAATCTTAACAATCAGCCCGACTATTTTAATTTGATCCTGGTCTTTATGCTCATGCAGGCTAGACATCGAGCAGGAGACAAAGCGTTTGAGTTGTTTAGCGTAGCGGGCTAAAGGATGTCCGGAGACATAAAAACCCAGCATATCTTTCTCAAAAGCAAGCAATTGCGGTTCAGGCCACTCTTTAATTTCAGGTGAATTGTTGGTAGTTTCTCCAAACCCGTTATCGTTATTTAGGATCTGATCAAAGAAAGAAAGCTGTCCGCTTGATTTTTCTCTTCTGGTTCTTTGGGCACCCTCTAATACCGTATCCAGGCTGGCAAACATTTGGGCTCGGGCCTTGCCAAAATAATCTAAAGCTCCGCATTTAATTAAACTTTCTAAAACTTTTCGATTAGCCAGCCTTAAATCTATACGGCTGCAGAGGTCATCTAATGATTTAAATTTTGAATCTTTTTTTTCGTTAGCAATAGATTCAGCTGCCCCCTGGCCGACATTCTTTATCGCTAAAAGTCCGAAACGAATGGTTGAGGTGTCTGCTACTTTAAAGAGCGGTTCGCTTTCGTTTATGTCCGGCGGTTGTACTTTTAAACCCATTCGCTCTGCTTCATTAACGTATTCGACAATTTTATCAGTATTATCACGCTCGGAAGTAAGTAGGGCAGTCATAAATTCCACAGGATAGTTTGCTTTTAAGTAAGCAGTGCGGTAGGAAATTAAGGCGTAGGCAGTTGAATGTGATTTATTAAAACCATAGCCTGAGAAATATTCAATTAAATCAAATATTTTGCTGGCAGTGCTCTCTTTAATTCCATTTTTAATGCTACCATTGATAAAATTAGTCCGCTCTCTTTCCATTACTTCGGGAATTTTTTTACCCATGGCTTTACGTAAAATATCTGCCTGGGCTAGTGAAAATCCCGCCAAGGCGGATGCAATTTGCATAATTTGTTCCTGATAAACCATGATACCGTACGTTTCTTTAAGTATAGGTTCCAGCTTAGGGTGTTCATATTTTATCGGGATAATTCCGTGTTTACGTTTCATAAAATCATCCAACATTCCTGAACCAATTGGCCCCGGTCGGTACAACGCCAATAGTGCGATCAGGTCTTCGAAGCGCTCAGGAATAAGTTTTTTAAGCAAATCGCGCATTCCTGAGCTTTCAACCTGGAATATTCCGATAGTGTGGCTTGAAGCAAGCAACTTGTAAGTATTTTGATCATCTAAGGATATTTTTTCAAAGTTAACTTCAATACCTTGAGTTTGTTTAATTAATTTTAAAGTTTCGCTGATTACGGTTAACGTTCTTAAGCCCAGGAAATCAACTTTGAGTAAGCCGATTTTTTCAAGTGTTCCCATGCTGTAGCCGGTTGTGATTTGATTGTCAGTAGTTCTAAACAGCGGCATATAATTGTTTAAAGGTTTATCCGTAATAATTACTCCGGCGGCATGGACTGAAGCATGCCGGTTTAATCCTTCTAAGGATAAGGCAATGTTAATCAGTTTAGTTATCTGTGGGTCATTTTTGTAAAGATTATTCAGTTCGGTTTCGCTTTCCAGGGCTTTTTTAAGAGTCATGTCCAAATCAGCAGGAATCATTTTAGCGATTCGATCAACTTCTGAATAGGGCACTCCCATAACTCTGCCGACATCCCTGACTACCCCCCTGGCCTGCATTGTTCCAAAAGTAATAATTTGAGCGACATTATCCTTCCCGTATTTTTTAGTTACGTAATCAATTACTTCCTGCCGGCGTTCATAGCAGAAATCAATATCAATATCCGGTAAGCCCATGCGTTCAGGATTTAAAAATCTTTCAAAAATAAGCCCATACTTTAGCGGATTTAAATCAGTGATCCCTAAAAGATAACTGACTAAACTTCCTGCGGCTGATCCTCTGCCCGGGCCAACGGGAATATCCTGGCTTTTAGCATGAGAAATGAAATCCCAGACAATCAGAAAGTAACTGACAAAGCCCATATCTTTTATAATTTTTAATTCATGGTTAAGGCGTTTTTGTATCTCTGGGGTACTCTCGAGTTCATTTTTAACTAATCCTTTTTTGCAAAGCCCGAGTAAAAATTCTTCTTTTTCTATTCCTTCCGGAGGAGTGTATTTCGGCAGGTGCATTTTGGTAAAATCTAATTCCAGGTTACATCTTTGAGCGATTTCTAAGGTGTTTTTTATTGCCTCAGGGTAACTTGAAAATATTTTTTTCATTTCATCCGGAGAACGGAAATAAAATTCTTCCGTTTGAAAGCGCATATGTTTTGGGTCATCCAGAGTAGTCTGGGTTTGGATGCAGAGCAATGCTTCATGCGCAGCGGCCCGCTCTTTAGTCGGATAATGCACGTCATTAGTAGCAACTAAAGGGATGTTAAGTTCTTTCGAAATTTTAACCATGCCTTCGTTAACAATTTTTTGTTCCGGAATAGAGTTAGCTTGAATTTCCAAGAAAAAATTATTTTTTCCCAGAATATTTTGATAGTTATCAGCAGCTTTTAAAGCGTCGTTAAAACGTTTCTGCAATAGGAGCCAGGCAACTTCTCCTTTGAGGCAGGCGGATGATCCGATTAATCCTTTAGCATGCTGCGCCAGGACTTCTTTGTCGATTCTGGGGCGATAATAAAATCCTTCGAGATACCCAATGGAAACTAACTTCATTAAGTTGTTATATCCGTCTTCATCACGAGCTAAGAGTATCAAATGGTTGGCGGCGTCTTCGATTCCCCCATTACCTTTATTAAACCTGCTTTGCGGTGCGATATAAACTTCGCATCCGATAATTGGCTTGATTCCTGCTTTGCGTGCTTCAAGGTAGAATTCAACTGCTCCAAACATGTTACCATGGTCAGTAATTGCCAGTGAACCCATCTTAAAATTTTTAGCAATAGAAAGTATTTCGGGTATACGACAGGCTCCGTCAAGAAGACTGTATTGGGTATGTAGGTGCAGGTGGATAAAATCAGAACCAGGCATGAAGAAAAGCTTAAAGTTATAGAGCTATTTTATTCCCACTCGATTGTTGCCGGAGGTTTAGAGCTTATATCGTAAACAACTCGATTGATCCCGCGTACTTCATTGATAATGCGGTTAGATATTTTTTCTAAAACTTCATAGGGTAATTTTACCCAATCAGCGGTCATTCCGTCAAAGCTGGATACGCAGCGAAGTGCGGCAACGTTTTCATAGGTACGCTCGTCTCCCATAATTCCAACGCTTTTAATGGGAAGCAATATTGCAAATGATTGCCAAACCTGATCATATAAACCGGCTTTTGAAATTTCTTCAATAACACGTTTGTCAGCTTCGCGTAAAAGATCAAGCCTCTCTTTAGTTACCTCGCCGATAATTCTGACTGCTAGCCCTGGGCCAGGAAATGGCTGGCGTTGTACGATATTATCAGGCAGCCCAAGTTGCCTGCCCATTTGGCGGGCTTCATCTTTAAATATTTCTCTTAACGGCTCAATAAGCTTGAGTTTCATCTGAGCCGGTAATCCTCCGACATTGTGATGGCTTTTGATTTTTCTGCTTGGGCCTCCGGTTGGCGATACCGATTCAATTACATCCGGGTAAAGTGTTCCTTGGCCTAAAAATTTTGCGCCTTTAGTTTTCTTTGCTTCTTCTTCAAATACTTTAACAAATTCGTCACCGATTATTTTTCTTTTTTCCTCAGGGTCAGTTATTCCTTTTAAACGGTCGAGAAATCTTTTGCTGCGGTCAACATAGCTTAAGTTAAGATGGTAAAGATCTTTAAATATGCTTTTAACCTGTTCGGCTTCGCCTTTTCTTAATAAACCGTTATCAATGAAGATGCAGCGTAAATTTTTATTGATTGCTTTATGGATTAATAAAGCCGCTACCGAAGAATCTACTCCACCGCTTAAACCCAAAACAACTTTATCGTGTCCGATGGTTTTCTTAATTTGTTCAATTGACTCTTTAATGAATGATTGCATAGTCCATCTACCGCTAGAGCCGCAGGCTTTAAATAAAAAGTTGCTTAAAATTTGGTTGCCTTTTTCGGTATGGGTTACTTCGGGGTGAAACTGTACGGCAAATATTTTTTTCTTATTATTGGAAATAGCAGCAATCGGAGTATTGGTCGTATGCGCAATAGTGTGGAATCCCGGAGGCATTTTGGTTACATAATCTCCATGGCTTGCCCAGCAGGTAAAATTACCCGGCATATGGTTAAAAAGATCACGGTTATCATCAATGAATAATTCTACTTTACCGTATTCGCGTTCCCGGGTATGTTTTACTTTTCCGCCTAGAAGCTCGCAGATTACCTGCATACCGTAGCAAATACCCAATATTGGTATTCCTAATTTAAAAATATTCTTATCCGGATAGGGTGATTTTTTGTCAACTACTGAAGCCGGGCCTCCGGAGAGAATTATTCCTTTGGGATTTAGGGCTGCAATTTCATTCGCCGGAGTGTTGTAAGGTATGATTATTGAAAAAACTTTGTTTTCTCTTACTCGACGGGCAATTAGCTGTGTATATTGCGAACCGAAATCTAAAATCAGTATTGTTTGTCTGGTCATTTACCCATTCCTACTCTTTGGCCTACTTGAAATATTTTTCCTTCAGTTTGAATAGAAGGAGCGATAATAATTTCTACGTCATGCATCTCTTTTAAATTTGAAGCGCCTAGCGATCCCATAGATGTTTTTAATGCCCCAACTAAATTTTGAGATCCGTCATCTACTTTTGCCGGGCCGAGTAAGATTTCTTTTAAAGCTCCGGTTGAACCAACCTGGATACGAGTGCCGCGGGGCAGATTAACATGTGAAGTAGCCATTCCCCAGTGGAATCCTCTTCCCGGTGCTTCTTTGGCGCGGGCAAAACTTGAACCAATCATAACTGCATCAGCACCACAGGCAAAAGCTTTACAAATATCTCCTCCCCGGTTCATTCCACCATCCGTAATGATGGAAATGTATTTTCCGGTACGTTTAAAATAAAAATCACGAGCGCTGGCAGCATCAATTGTAGCTGTAACCTGCGGCACTCCGATTCCCAGTACGCCTCGGGTTGTACAGGCTGCTCCAGGGCCGACGCCGATAAGCAAACCGCTTGCCCCAGTAGCCATAAGTTCTAAAGTTGTTTCATAGGTTACACAGTTTCCCAAAATTACCGGAATTTTTATGGATTTACAAAATTTTTCAAGATCCAGTGTTTTGTATTGAGTAGAGATATGTTTAATTGTGGCGACTGTTGATTGTATGACAAAAATATCGCAACCTGCTTCAACGGCTAATTTTGAGAATTTTTCGGCGTTAGCTGGAATACAGCTGACTACGGCCATAGCTTTTGCTTGTTTAATCTGCGCAACTCTTTTGGTGACTAATTTTTCTTTGATCGGGGTAGTGTAAACTTCTTGGATTAACTCGGTAGCTTTTTGAGGCGTGGCTTTAGCAATTTCTTCCAGTACTTCATCCGGATTTTCATAACGGGTTTGAATACCATCAAGATTTAAAACTGCAATTCCTCCCAGACGGGACATTTCAATTGCAAATTTTACATCGACTACCCCATCCATAGCTGCAGCAAGAATAGGTATTTTAAAATTTTTACCGTTGAATTTAAAGCTAGTATCAACTTCATTAGGATTTACAGTTTGTGAACCGGGGACTAGGGCAATTTCATCAAAACCATAACATCTTCTTGCCCTTCTATTTATGCCTAGCCACTCTGCCATCTTAAATTCTCCTTATTATGATATTAAACCGTTGTTTTGTAATAAGTTAGGACTATTTCTCCTGATTAGGTGAAATAACCGAAAGGATTATAAATTTTATACCATTTAGTGCTATTTGTCAATAGGTATTTTAGAGTTATTTGTATTTTGGGGAGATTTTGTAAAAAGAAAAGTCCTATTTTAAAATTTCAAAATAGGACTTTTCTTTTTTATCTTCTAAATTACTTATTTTTTAAAGTTTAATACATTCCTCCACCCATGCCACCCATACCACCCATTCCACCACCCGGCATTGGAGGCATCTTTTCATCCTTTTCCGGTTTATCAGCGATTAAGGTTTCAGTTGTCAGTAATAATGCGGCAATACTGGCAGCATTTTGCAGGGCTGAGCGGGTTACTTTTGTAGGATCAATTACGCCAGCTTCAAGCATGTCTACGTAATCATCTTGACTAACATCGTATCCGATATTAGTCTTTTCTAGTTTAATCCTCTGAACAACTACCGAACCTTCAAGTCCGGCGTTTTGCGCAATCTGCCTTAAAGGATCTTCTATTGCACGTTTTACAATGTTTACGCCGATCTTTTCGTCACCTTCTAACTTTAGCTTATCTAAAGCAGCGATTGTACGAATAAGTGCGACTCCGCCTCCGGGAACAATACCTTCCTGAGTGGCAGCGCGAGTTGCATGCAGAGCGTCTTCAACGCGGGCTTTTTTCTCTTTCATTTCTGATTCAGTAGCAGCTCCGACGTTAATTACCGCAACGCCTCCGGATAACTTAGCTAAGCGTTCCTGTAATTTCTCTTTATCATAATCGGAATCAGTGTTATCAATTTGATTTTTAATTTGGTTAATTCTGGCTGTAATTGCGGCATTCTTACCAGCGCCTTCGACAATTGTAGAATTTTCTTTGTCGATCTTTACTTTTTTCGCACGTCCTAAATCTTCGATATCAACATTTTCTAACTTAATACCCAGGTCTTCAGTCAATGCTTTACCGCCGGTTAATATGGCGATATCTTCAAGCATGGCTTTACGTCGGTCACCGTAACCCGGAGCTTTTACTGCACAAGCAACAAAAGTACCGCGGATTTTATTTACTACTAAAGTTGCCAATGCTTCCCCATCAACTTCTTCGGCAATAATTAGTAATGGTTTGCCGGCGCGGGCAATTTTTTCCAATAAAGGGAGAATATCTTTAATTGATGATATTTTTTTCTCATAGATAAGAATGAAGGCGTCCTCTAAAAGGACTTCCATTCTTTCAGTGTCAGTTACAAAGTAAGGCGATAAATAACCTTGATCGAACTGCATACCTTCAACAACTTCCAGGGTGGTGGCAGTTGATTTTGCTTCCTCAACTGTAATTACTCCATCTTTTCCGACTTTATCCATTGCTTCAGCAATCAACTCACCAATGTTGGTATCGGAGTTAGCGGCGATACTGGCAACTTGGGCGATTTCTTTCTTATCTTTAATCGGAGTTGAAAGTTTTCCCAGCTCTTCAACAATTTTTGCAACTGCTTTTTCGATTCCGCGCTTTAAGGCCATCGGGTTTGATCCAGCAGTAACATTTTTTAATCCTTCACGGTAAATTGATTCAGCTAGGACCGTGGCGGTAGTGGTGCCGTCACCAGCAATATCTGAAGTTTTTTCAGCAACTTCTTTGACCATTTGAGCGCCCATATTTTCAAAAGCATCCTCAAGGTCAATTTCCTTGGCTACGGTTACTCCGTCCTTGGTAATAGTCGGTGAGCCGAATTTTTTGTCAATTACTACGTTACGGCCCTTAGGCCCTAAAGTTACTTTTACTGCAGCAGCCAGCTGCTCAACACCCGCTAGAATCTTGCGGCGGGCATCATCACTGTACAATAATTGTTTTGCCATAAATCCTCCTTAATGTTTCGTTTTAGCAAAATCCTGAAAATAGCGTTGCAGCAAATCAGGAACTTAATTTTTTAGTTTACTTGATGATTGCTAAAATATCTTCTTCGCGCAGAATAAGCAGCTCTTCGCCTTCTTTGGTTGTAATTTCATTTCCAGAATATTTCCCGTATAACACCTTATCTCCTACTTTAACTTCAGGAACTTGCACGGTACCATTATCCAATACTTTACCTTTTCCGATTGCTACAACTTTAGCTTCTTGTGGCTTTTCTTTAGCAGAATCAGGTAAAACAATGCCGCCCTTACTTTTGTTCTCTGCTTCTAAGGGTTTAACTACGATGCGATCACCTAATGGTTTAATCTCCATCCTGTCACCTCCTTAAAATAACGGTTTATAATTTAAATTTAGCACTCGTTTTCTTAGAGTGCTAATTATAGATAAAAAATTTTTCTTGTCAAGAGTTTTTTATTTTTTACAACCATTGTTTACGGATATTGCCGGGAATTTCATTGACGATCGACAGCATCTTATTTTCACTATTAACCAGTACAAATGTTTCATTTCGGTATTCAAAATTTAACGTATACATGTTGGTAACCGTATAAAAATAAAGATTGGTATCACTGATGTTGGGATGATGATATTTCTCGGCATAGAGCTCTTCTTTTACAGTTACTACTCCTTTATAAGGCGAAGTAATCGAATCAGTTTTAACTACATTAATATCAATCACGTTATAGCTATAGCCTTTTAGGGAATATTCATAACGTACCGGAGTAATCATGTAAGTGCGCGCCTGTTTATCCCAGTTTTGTTCGATGAATGTGTTTAGTTTACTTTCTTTATCTTTTTCGGCCAAAGTTATCCATTCTTCGGTTACCTGTCCTAGCCGAAAATTAAGCTTTGCCGCTAATTCTTCCTGGTTGTTTTGTTTTTGTTTCTCGTAATTCATTAAGGCTTGCTGAATAGTTGACCCTGTTTCATTTTTTTCTTTGGGTAAATCATTATTTTCTCCCAGGGTTAGCTTGGAGAGGATTGTTGAGCAAAATAAAGCGGCTAACAAGAAAAAACTAACTTTAAATAAATTATTTAAGCTTATTTTCATAGGCCAAAAGAATCCCCTTTAAGGTTAAATTTTTATCAATCTTAATTTTTATCCCGGAGTATTTTTTAATTAAACAAATATTGCCGCCGGTTCCTAAAACTAAGATTTCTCTACCTGCACTTTTTTTAATTTTACCTATTAATTCTTTGCATAAGCCGGCTATTCCGAATACAACGCCGCTTAAAATACTGTTTTTGGTGTCACGACAAATAATTCCTTTTGGGGCTTGTAGTTTGATTTGCGGCAGGAGTGCTGTTTTTTCTCTCAGGGCTTTAAGTGCCAGTTCCATTCCCGGGGCAATCAATCCTCCCAAGTAGGTTTTATTTTTAGAAACCACGTCGAAAGTTATGGCGGTGCCGGAATCAATAATAACTGCCGGGCAAGAATAAATAGTGCAAGCAGCATAGGCGTTAATCAAGCGGTCTTGTCCGAGTTGTTTGGGGTTATGATAAAGATTTTTTATCGGGACAATCAGTTCTTTTCCTATGATATAAGGTTTTTTCCCGGTAGAAAGTTTTAAATCCTGTTGCAGGATTCTTGATAATCCGGGCACAACGCTGCAAATAACGGTATCAGAAATTTCAAAGGGTTTTATCTTTTTTGCAAATTGAGTTTTTGAATATGATTTTGTCGGCAGGCTGAACTGTTTTACAATTTTGTGTTTGCTGGAAAAAATGGCGCTAGATATATTAGTGTTACCAACGTTAATGGCCAGTAGCATTGCGTAATTCCCTCACTTTATCTCTTAATTCAGCGGCTTTTTCAAATTGCAGGTTTCGTGCAGCTAGCTCCATTTCATATTCTAGCTCACTTATATATTTATGCAACTGGTATTGCTCTTTTGGCAGTCCGGTTAATCCTTGAACAAAATCATCCGCTTGTTCCAGCTCGGCCAGGCCTTCTTTAATTGACCGGTTAATTGAACGGGGTGTAATTTTATTTTTGAGGTTATATTCCCTTTGAATAGCCCTGCGCCGGGAGCTTTCGTTAATTGCTTTATGCATTGAACGGGTAATTGTATCAGCATACATAATTACTGTGCCGTTTAGGTTCCGCGCTGCACGCCCTCCCACCTGGATAAGGCTGGTAGCTGAACGCAGGAACCCTTCTTTATCTGCGTCTAAGATAGCTACAAGCGAAACTTCAGGCAGGTCTAACCCCTCGCGCAAGAGATTGATTCCTACCAGGCAATCAAATTTTTTCTGGCGTAATTCTTTCAAGATTACAGATCGTTGGATAGTTTGTATTTCGGAGTGCAAGTATTTTACTTTTATACCTTGCTCCCGAAGATAACTGGTTAAATCTTCAGAACTTCTTTTGGTTAGTGTAGTTACCAGTACTCTTTGATTATTTTTAGCGCGTATTTTTATCTGTTGAATTAAATCTTCAATCTGCCCCTCTGTAGGTTTGACGATAATTTCAGGATCAATCAATCCGGTAGGCCGGATAATTTGTTCAATTGCCAAATTACCGCTTAATTTTAGTTCATATTCATTAGGTGTGGCCGAAACAAAAATAAATTGTTTAATTAGCTGATTAAATTCAGTAAATTTTAAGGGACGGTTATCTAAGCAAGATGGGAGCCTAAAGCCATAATTTACCAAGGTTTCCTTTCTTGCTTTATCTGCCTGGTACATACCGCCTATTTGGGGAATTGTTGCGTGTGATTCGTCAATAATGGTTAAAAAGTCGTTGCTAAAATAATCAATCATTGAATAAGGGCAAGAACCTTTTGGCCGGGCACTTAGGTGCCGGGAATAATTCTCTATTCCATGGCAATAGCCGATTTCTTTAAGCATCTCTAAATCATAGTTTGTCCGGGATTCCAGGCGTTGAGCTTCCAGCAGCTTGTTTCTTTCTTTTAAAACTTTTAAATGTTCCACAAGCTCTTCTTTTATTGATTTTATTGCATTATCTATTCTGTCTGGCGAAACGATGAAGTGTTTTGCCGGATAAATTGCGATTTTATCGACTTGATTTAATATTTTTGCTGAAACCGGATCAATTATTGAAATTTTAATTATTTTCTCGCTATCCAGCTCAATGCGTAATGCCTGTTGGCTGTAGGATGGGAAGATCTCAACTATGTCCCCGCGAACCCTTATTTTTGAACGTTTAAACTCGTAGTCATTACGTTCATATTGAATTTGGATAAGCTTGGAAATTAATTCATCTCTAGCGATTAGCTGATTTTTATTCAGGATTACCAGCATCTGTTGATAATCCTGAGGGGAGCCTAAGTTATAAATACAGGAAACCGAAGCTACAACAATTACATCTTCCCTGCTGATTAACGAAGTAGTTGCCGAAAGCCGTAATCGATCTAAGCGTTCATTAATTGATGAATCTTTTTCGATATAAGTATCGGTTGAAGGGATATATGCTTCAGGCTGATAGTAATCGTAATAGCTTACGAAATATTCAACTGCATTATGCGGGAAAAATTCTTTGAATTCAGAATAAAGTTGTGCAGCTAATGTTTTATTATGCGAGATGACTAAGGTTGGCTTGTTTATTTTGGCAATTACATTAGCTAAGGTAAAGGTTTTGCCGCTTCCGGTTGTGCCGAGAAGTGTATTATAGCGTTTTTTAGCCAGAACATCTTTTGAGAGTTTTTGTATTGCTTGGGGCTGGTCCCCACAGGGTTTAAAATTTGATACAAGTTTAAACCTATTCATAATCCTTAGGTTACCTCTAAACTGATATCTACAGATTTTACCGAATGAGTCAGCTCGCCTACTGAAATTATATCAACTCCGGTTGCGGCATATTTTTTTATATTGTTTAGTTTTATTCCACCGCTTGCTTCCAATTTAATTGTACGTTTGCCTCTTTCGGTTATTGCTTTTTTAATGTCTTTAATTTTCATATTATCAAGCATAATAATATCCGGATTAAAACGTAACGCATGTTTGAATTCAACTAAATTTTGTGTTTCGATTTCAATCTTATAACCTTTAGGCACACTGGGCAGGTTAAAATATCCGCCAAGAATTTTCAAGTGGTTATCTTTAATTAAAAGCATCTCATCAAGCCTGACCCTATGGCTGTAGCCTCCGCCAATTCTAACTGCATATTTTTGCAATATTCTTAAGCCAGGGAAGGTTTTACGGGTATCGGTAATTTTAGTTTTGAATGGTTCGATTCTTTTAACGAATTGCCGGGTTTTTGTGGCAATTCCGGACATTAAAGATAATAAATTTAAAGCTACCCTCTCTGCCCTTAAAATACTGCTGGCTTTGCCTGAGATAATGGCAATAGTTTCCTTGTCTTTAACACCTCTTCCTTCTTTAGCTTTTTTTTCAAACTTAATCTTAGGATCTACTGCTTTAAATACTTCTCGAGCAACATCAATTCCGCAGAGCAGGAAATTTTCTTTAGCAATGATTTCAACCTGTATTATTTTATTGCCAGGAATTGTTAGTTCGGTTGTAATGTCTCCTCTGCCGATATCTTCAATCAGCGCTTGTTTAATTACTGCTTGGAGCTCTTTAAGGTTGATCTGGGGAAACTTCTCAGATAAAAAATATTTAGCGTAATCCATTTTTAATTGCTCCTAATTTAATCAGCTGAGTTTGCATTTCGGCTAATTTATTTTTTTCGGTATCGACAATTTCTTTAGGTGCGCGTTCAGAAAAATTCTTATTAGCCAGCATTAACTCTTTTTTTTGAATCTCTGATTGTAATTTGTCAATTTTAATTTGAGTTTTCTTAAGCTGGTCTTCAATATCGACTAGTCCCGTAAGTGGCATTATAATCTGCAGATCTTTGAGCACAACCACATATTGGTTTTTTTGAGGTAAATAATTATCAATTATGTTTAAGCTCTCAACTTTTGCTAAATTTTTAATGTAATTTAACAGCGGTTCGATTGTTTTCCCTGTAAGTTTATCAGGTAAGGACAAGTTAATGTCTACACGGCTAGCCGGATTAATTTCAAGTTCTGCGCGCATATTCCGGACCGTGTTAATAATATCAAAGGCTAATTGTATTTGTTGCTCAACTTTAAGGTTAATCAGTTCCTTCTGTAAATGCGGCCATTTTTTCTCTAGAATTGATCCCTCGGTATTTGGTAAAAGATGCCAGATTTCTTCAGTTATAAAAGGCATGAAAGGATGGATAATGCGTAGATATTTTTCCAGGATCTTATACATAACTACTTGTGTTTCCTTCTGCTTTATTTCCGGCTTGATTAATTCCAGGTACCAGTCGCAGAACTCATGCCAGAAAAACGAATATAGGCTGTTGGCCGCTTCATTAAATTTATAACTTTCTAAATCTTTTTCTACCTTTTCTAGAACCGAATACAGCCGGCTCAATATCCAGGCGTTAGCGATATTTAATTTTTGATTTTTGGAGAAAATGCATAAATCGACATTAATTTCTTCGGGTTTAAGATTGAGTAAAATAAATCTTGAGGCGTTCCAAATTTTATTAGCAAAATTCCTGCCCTGTTCAAACCGTTCTTTGGACAGGAATACGTCTTGGCCTTGGGAAGTTATTGATATGAGGCTAAAACGTAAAGCATCGGTTCCGTATTCAGAAATAATTTCCAAGGGATCGATAACGTTTCCTAAGGACTTAGACATTTTTTTACCTTCAACGTCACGTACTGTCCCGTGAATGTAAACATCTTTGAAGGGGAGTTGTTTTTTAAACTCGAATCCCGCCATAACCATGCGGGCTACCCAAAAAAAGATAATCTCTGGAGCAGTGACCAGGGTCGAGGAAGGGTAAAAATATTTTAAATCAGCATTTTCTTTGGGCCAATAAAACGTGGCAAACGGCCAAAGCCAGCTGGAAAACCAGGTGTCTAGAACATCCTCGTCCTGAATCAGGTCAGTTGATTTGCACTTAGGGCACATCAGCGGTTTAGTTCTTGAGACAATAATGCCGTTTTTGCTGTTTTTAGCGTTACAATTTTTACAATAATAAACAGGTATGCGGTGCCCCCACCAGATTTGGCGGGAAATACACCAATCCTGGATGTTTTCCATCCAGTTTAAATAAACTTTAGTCCAACGTGCAGGATAAAATTTTAACTTTCCTCTTTTTACGGCATTGATTGCCGGTTTAGCCAAAGGCTTCATCTTAACAAACCATTGTTTTGACAGGTATGGTTCAACAATAGTGTGGCAGCGATAACAGTGCCCTGCGGATAAAGTGTGCGGAGTAACTTTATCCAATAAGCCAAGGGTTTTTAAATCCTCGAGGATTTGCTCCCGGGCTTTAAAGCGGTCAAGGCCCAGATACTTTGGCACAACGTTATTTATCTTTCCGTCCACTGTCATAACATTGATAAATTCCAGGTTGTGTTTTTTACCTAGGGCGTAATCATTAGGATCGTGAGCCGGAGTTACTTTAACTGCGCCAGTTCCAAATTCCATATCAATACTGTGATCAGCGATAATTTTTATTTGGCGGTTAACAAGGGGCAAAATTAATAGCTTACCGATAAATTTCTTATAGCGTTCATCTTTGGGGTTTACCGCAACGGCTGTATCCCCGAGCATGGTTTCAGGACGGGTCGTAGCAACAGTAATGAATTCTTGCGAATTGTCTTTTAGCGGGTATTTAAGATAGTAAAGATGCCCCTCTAATTCTGAATGGCTGGCTTCTTCATCGCTTAAAGCAGTCTGGCAACGCGGGCACCAGTTAATAATATAACTTCCCTGGTAAATTAATTTTTTTTCATAGAGCCTGACAAAAACCTCGGTTACAGCGGTAGAATAATCTGTATCCATTGTAAACCGTAAGCGGTTCCAGTCACAGGAACAACCCAGTTTCTTTAATTGATGGATGATTGTTGAGCCATACTGTTCTTTCCATTCCCAAACTCGGGCAATAAATTTATCTCTGCCTAAATCCTGGCGTTTTAATCCTTCTTTGGCTAACGCTTTTTCGACAACGTTTTGAGTAGCAATTCCGGCGTGGTCAGTTCCCGGCATCCAAAGAGTTTGAAAACCCCGCATTTTTTTATATCGAATCAGAATATCCTGAATACTGTTATTTAAAGCATGCCCCATATGCAGGATCCCTGTAACATTGGGCGGAGGAATAATTATAGAGTATGGCAGTTTATCCGGGGAAATTCTAGCGGAAAAAAGATTATTTTTTTCCCAGGTTTCGTACCATTTGGCTTCAGTTTCTTTGGGATTATATTGCTTGGAAAGCTCTTCTGACATTATTCTTACCCTTATTCTGTTGCTTAATTTAATTTTTTTGTGGTTAAAGTTTAAATCAGGCGGTCTTTTAAAAGTTTGTATTCGACACTATCAACTAAAGCCTGCCAACTGGCCTCAATTATATTTTCATGTACGCCGATTGTATTCCAGATATCATCTGCATCCTGGGATTGAATCAATACGCGAACAGGCGCTGCTGTCCCTGCCTTCTCATCTAAAACCCGGACTTTAAAATCAGACAGGTGCATCTTGGCTAGCGTGGGATAAAAATCCTTTAATGCTTTACGCAAAGCATTATCTAAGGCATTTATCGGGCCATCGCCTTCAGCAGCAGTGTGCTCCCTGACCCCGTTAACCCTTAATTTTATAATTGCTTCAGAAGTAATCTTTTTGTTTTCGCCTTTTTCAATAACTACCCTGAAACTTTCTAATTCAAAGGATTTTTTAAATTTTTTAAGCGTCCTTTGCAAGAGCACTTGAAAAGAAGCTTCAGCAGCTTCAAATTGAAATCCTTTGTGCTCTAAGGCTTGAACTAAATCTAAAATCTTTTTGGTTTGCGGATCGGTTTTGCTTAAATCATAGTTCAAAGCTTTGGCTCTGAGTAAAATTCCGGTTTTACCTCCTAATTCTGAGACTAAGATCCGCCGGTGGTTGCCAACCAAGGATGGGTCAACATGTTCATAAGTTAAAGGATTCTTCATTATGGCATTAATATGCATACCGCCTTTATGTGCAAAGGCAGAGCTTCCAACAAAAGGCTGCTCATCTTTTAACCGCATATTGCTGATTTCGCTTACAAAATGCGAAAGATGGGATAATTGTTTTAATTGATCATCAGAAATACAATTAATTTGAAGTTTAGTTTTTAAATTTGCAATAATCGGAATTAAATCGGCATTCCCGCACCTCTCTCCATAGCCATTAATAGTTCCTTGAACAATGTTTGCTCCGGCAATAACTGCGGCTAAAGAGTTGGCCACCGCAACACCTGCGTCGTTGTGGCAATGGATGCCCAATTCGATTTTAATTATTTTTTTAACTTCTTTTATAGTCTCAGCTATTTGGTGAGTTAAAGACCCGCCGTTAGTATCGCAAAGGCAGATTGATAAGGCGCCTGCTGTTTGAGCAGTAATCAGAGTTTTTATGGCGTAGTCTTTATTTGCTTTGTAGGCATCAAAAAAATGTTCGGCGTCATAAAATACGGTAAAACCTTTCTTGACCAGATAACTTATCGTATCCCGAATCATTTCCAGGTTTTCTTCCAGTGTGGTTTTTAAGACCTCCGTAACATGAAAATCCCAAGTTTTACCGACAATGGTAATAATTTGTGCTTTTGATTCTAAGAGGTCAGCGATATTAGTATCAGCGCTTGCGGCAATATTTGGCCTGCGGGTCATGCTAAAAGCTGCAATTTTAGAATTGTTAAGTTTAATTTTGCTGACTTTTTCAAAAAACTCCCTGTCTTTAGGGTTAGATCCCGGCCAGCCGCCTTCAATATAATGAATACCGATTTTATCCAGCTCTTGAGTAATATTGAGCTTATCGGTTACGGAATAAGATATGCCTTCGGCTTGTGAGCCGTCCCTTAAAGTAGTATCATATAATTTTAGATTATTCATCAGCTACCTCTTATTTGTTTAATCCAAATTTTTCATGCAATTGTTTAACCGCAATTTCAGCGTTTTTCTTCTTAATAATACAAGAAATACTAATATCCGATGTTGAAATCATTTCGATGTTAATCTGGTTATTAGCCAGGATCCCAAACATATTTGCTGCCACGCCATGATGGGATTTCATACCTACTCCGACAATAGAAACGCGGGCGATATCAGTATCAATTAAGACATCTCCGGCACTAATTTTCTTGGCTACCTTTTTTGCAATGCTACTCGCTTTTACTGAATCGGCTTTGGTAGTTGTGAAAGATATGTCTGTTAAGCGAGTATGGCTTACGTTTTGCACGATCATATCAACGCTTAAGCCGGCTAAAGCCAGTTCTGTAAATAGATCTGCTGCAGCTCCAGGTTTATCCGGTACGCCGCAAAGAGTAATTTTAGCTTCATTTTTATTTAGAGTTATTCCGCTCACAACAACATCTTCCATTTTTTTTACCTCCTTAATAATCATTGTGCCGGTATTATTGCTAAACGATGAACGTACATGTAAGGGTACGTTAAATTTTTTAGCTACTTCGATTGAGCGCGCTTGCATTACCTGGGCGCCAAGAGAAGCCATTTCAAGCATTTCATCATAAGTAATTTCTTTAATTTTTCGGGCCTTTGGTTCGATTCTAGGATCAGTCGTATAAATTCCTTCCACATCCGTATAAATTTCACAAGTATTGGCTTTAAGTTCTTTAGCCAGAGCAACCGCAGTTAAATCTGAACCTCCTCGTCCCAAAGTAGTAATATCCTGGTTTAGAGTAACCCCCTGGAATCCGGCGACAATGACTATTTTTCCTTTTTTCAGGGCATCTTTTATTTTATCAGTATTTATTTTGATAATTCTAGCTCGGGTATGGCTTGAGTCAGTAATTATTCCGACTTGGGAACCGGTAAATGAAATTGCCTGTGTTTTCAATTTGTGAATTGCCATTGCTAAAAGAGCAACTGAAATTTGTTCTCCAGTTGAAAGCAACATATCCATTTCCCGTTCTGGAGGGTTAGGATTTAATTTATCGGCCAATTCAACTAATTCATCGGTGGTGTCTCCTAAGGCAGAAACTACGACTACTAATTGATACCCCTTTTTATAATAACTAACTACTCTTTCCGCTACCTTTTGAATACGCTCAACATTGGCTACAGACGAGCCTCCATATTTTTGCACTATTAAACCCCTACTCATCATTTCTTCTCCTTGCCCCAGAAAAAGGCATGCCGGAACGACATAAGTCAACTCCGGGTATTAGAAATAAAATATTCCATAAGCTGATAGCCATTTTCAAAATATAAATCAGACTTTTGCGCTTCTTTTTCGCTGTAATTAAGAAAATCTTTCTTAGTTATATCTTTGCCGCAAATGGCAAAAGGAATTGCTTCCGCAGTATGGGTTTTTAACGAAACCGGGGTAGCATGATCCGGTAAAACCATAATCCGGCAGTCAGGATTATTTTTAGAATAATCAATAAATGTGCCGACGACCAACTGGTCAAATCTTTCAATTGCCGTAATTTTTTCTCTAAGATCTCCGTTATGTCCGGCTTCATCCGGGGCTTCAACGTGTACAAATACAAAATCATTTTTGTCTAAGGATTTAACTGCTGCCTGAGCTTTCCCCAGGTAATCCGTATCGTAGTAACCGGTTGCCCCGGGAACATTAATTACCTCTAAGCCTAATATGCGGCCCAATCCTTTAATTAGATCTACGGCTGAAATCACGCTTCCGGTTAAGCCGAATTTTTCCTTAAATTCAGGCATGCTTGGTTTTTTACCTTGGCCCCAAAGCCAAATCATATTTGCCGGGTTTTCTTTTAAATCAACTCTTACTTGGTTGATTTCATGATTTCCTAGGATATCCCGGGAATCCAGCATAAGCTTATTAATGAAATCGGCATTTTCACCTTTAGGAAAATTTTTACTAATACTTTGCCCGCTGATATCATGCGGAGCATGGCATTTTAAATTTTGAAGTTTTAATTCCGAACCGCGTTTTACTAAAAGTAAATGCCGATAGCTTACGCCGGAGAAGAAACGTAATTTATTAGTTCCTAATTTTTTATCAAGGAATTTAATTATTTTTTCGGCTTCGTTTGATTTAATGTGGCCAGCGCTATAGTCAAGTAAAGTATCGCCTGAGACAGTAACTAAGTTACAGCGGAAAGCTACATCATCATCCTCTAGCTCAATGCCTAAATTAGCTGCTTCTAACGGCCCTCTTCCCGAATAATATTTTTTGGGATCATACCCGAGTATGGAAAGATTGGCAACGTCTGAAGCCGGAATCATTTTATCCGGAATAGTTTTAGCTAGTCCCAATACCCCGTTTTTAGCGATTAAATCCATGTTAACCGTACGCGCTGCCTCTAAAGGCGTACGCATACCTAGTTCTTCAACTGGATAATCAGCCATCCCGTCACCAACCAGTACGATGTATTTTGTCATTTTAATTTTTTCCTATTAGTTTAAGCAAGCAACTAGACATTTTTTCTTTTGTGAAAAATGGGCCGAAATAAGCGGATTTATCTAATATGTACGCGCAATATTTTTCATTAATATTTGAATTAGCAACCACTAAGTCCAAGCCAGCCCTTTTAAGTAACGCCCGGCCTTCTTTAATTAAATAACTGCTGCTTGCTGAGGGCTCAAATTTAAAACCAACGGCAAAAATATTTCCGGCATATTTTTTTAAGCTGTCAATCAATTTTTCATTCGGGACTAAATTTATTTTCCAAGCATTACGTTTTGAATCAATTTTACTTTTAGCTACTTTATCCGGTCGGTAATCGGCAACTGCCGCAGCATGGATGACAGCATTATAATTGTTTTTTTCTAGCTCCCGCTTTAAAAGATTTTGTAACTGTGAAAAATATTTAAAACGAATTATTTTTATCCTTTTTAAATTGCCGCAAAAATAACCTGGGCCAAGCAGTAAAGTGACCTTAGCTCCTGAGCGCTTAAATTTACTCGCCAGGATAAACCCGGTTTCTCCCGAAGAAATATTACTAATTACCCGGGCTTGATCAATAGCAACCCAAGTCGGGCCGGCAGTAATTAAGATACGTTTTCTAGTAACCAATTTCTTTAATTATTGCTTTTAAATCTGGCCGCGTAATTTTAGGCGGTTTAATAGTTTTAATTGCCCGCTCCGGATCTTTTAGCCCGTGGCCGGTTAAAATACATACAATTTTACATCGATCGTTGGCCTTATTCTTTTTAAAGTAACCGGTATTAACTAGCTTTAATAAACCGGCTACCGATGCAGCTGAGGCTGGTTCAGCAAAAACTCCTTCTTTCTCAGCAAGTATTTTATAGGCAGTAATTATTTGTTTATCGGTTACCATATCAATTAACCCGCCTGATTCATTACGAGCTGCAACAGCACTCTTCCAACTGGCGGGATTTCCGATTCGAATAGCTGTAGCCAGAGTTTCCGGGTCTTTAATTGGCTTATTTTTCACAATTGGCGCGCTTCCTGCTGCCTGAAAACCTAGTAAAACCGGTAATTTTTTACTTAATCCTGCATTTTTATATTCTTTGTAGCCCTTCCAATAGGCAGTAATATTACCGGCGTTTCCTACCGGCATAATTTGAAAATCCGGTGCATCTTTAAGATAATCACATATTTCAAAAGCTGCAGTCTTTTGGCCTTCAATGCGGAAAGGATTTAAAGAGTTTACTAATATTATTGGATAGAGTGATGTGATTTCTTTGACTAAATCCAAAGCTGTATCAAAATTTCCTTTAATCGCTAAAACTTTTGCCCCATGAATTAAGGCTTGGCTGAGTTTTCCTAATGCAATTGCTCCGCTGGGAATAAGTACAATACACTTTATTCCTGCGCGAGCTGCATAGGCTGCAGCTGAAGCAGAAGTATTTCCGGTAGAAGCACACATAACTGCAGTAGCTTTTTCTTCGCAGGCTTTAGTTATGGCTAAAGTCATCCCTCTGTCTTTGAATGATCCAGTTGGATTAAGGCCTTCGTATTTTAAATAAACTTCTGCTTTTGGCCCGACCAAGCTGCTTAAGTAACCGGCATAAATCAAAGGAGTATTACCTTCATTCAAGGTAATTAGCGGTGTCTGTTCGCTAACTGGCAAGAATTTTCTATATTTCTGAATTATCCCTCGATAACTCTGTTCGCTCAACTTATACTCCTTCAATTCTTATAGCAACCGACTTTTCTTTGATCTCTGTTAGCTTATCGATCATTTTTAAAGCAGCTCGAAGATTTTTTTCTTTTACTTCATGGGTAACCATAACTACCGGCACGCTTTGAGATTTTAATCTCTCTTTTTGGGTTACGGAAGCAATGCTAATGCCGAATTTGGATAAAATACCTGCTACTTTGGCCAGAACCCCCGGTTTGTCTACTGCTACAATACGGATATAATATTTATTTTCAAATTCGTCGATTTTACGCAAACCTTTAATTGAGCTATCTTCAATAGAATTTAGGGTCGGCCTGAATAATCCAGCTTTAATATCCTGGGTAAGATCAACGATATCTGAAACAACTGCGCTGGCTGCGGCTAACTGCCCGGCTCCCGGGCCGTAGAACATCAGATCACCGGCTAGATCACTAGATACATAAATTGCATTAAATACGCCATCGACTGAAGAAAGCAGATGTTCCGCAGGCAAAAGCGTAGGATGTACACGTACCTCTAATTCATCGTTTTCCTTTTTTACAATAGCTAACAATTTTATTTCGTAACCTAACTCTTTGGCATAAGCAATATCAGAAGCTGAAACTTGTGAAATTCCTTCAATAAAAATATCTTTTAGGCTAACAATTTTTCCAAAAGCTAAATAAGTAAGTAATACAAGTTTATGTGCTGAATCAATACCTTGGATATCAAAGGTTGGATCTTTTTCAGCAAACCCTTTTGCCTTAGCTTGAGCAATTGCATCGTTAAACGAGCAGCTTTCTTTAGACATTTGCGTAAGTACATAATTTGAAGTACCGTTGACAATACCAAAAATACAGCTGAATTTATTAGCTACTAGCCCTTCTTTGATCGATTTTATAATCGGAATACCTGCCCCGACAGATGCTTCAAAATAAATATTTTTTCCGCGTTCTTGCGCTTCGCTGAATAATTCATTTCCATGTTCAGCAAGCAAGGCTTTATTAGCAGTAACCACATGCTTGCCTTTTTTTAAAGAAGCCAAAATAAATTCTTTGGCGGGGTTAACTCCGCCGATCAGTTCAACGATAATATCTATTTGAGGATCATTGATAACTTCATAAGCATTAGAAGTAAGTAGATTTTTATCAACTGTTAGCCTTCTCTTTTTAGCAATATCTTTATCGCAAATTTTCTTAATTATAATTTCAATGCCGATTTTTTGAGCCAAAAGAAATTTACGTTGCTGTAAGATTTTGACTACTCCGCAACCGATATTGCCAAAACCGATCAGGCCAATATTAATTTTTCTCATAGCTATAGCTAACCTTTCTTGATATAGTACCCTACGGTTTCGCCAATTATCTTACGGTGTTTTTCGTCTACCGCCAGAAAAATCAGCCGGGTATCATAGATTATGTTCTTAGTAATTTCTTTTGATTCTAAAACTCTGGCAACAATCATAATTGGATGAGGGTCAAAAGGTAAACGGATTTCCAGCGCCAGGTTTGTTCCGGTCGTAAACTGACAATTAGTAGTTAAAAGCATCCCGCCTAAACTTAAATTTTTGCTCTGGGTTATATCGCCATTTTCATTAGTTGGGATAACTCGATAAGAAACAATAAATCTTCCTTCTGCCCGGGGAAACCTTCTTTTTTCTGTTCCCGCATATTCATTTTTCATACCGCCTCCTTTTATTTATGTCGGGGCGACAGGACTTGAACCTGTGACCTCTTGAACCCCATTCAAGCGCTCTACCAAGCTGAGCCACGCCCCGTTTTGCAATAGGTTACAACAATTTTAATACCTACCCGACGATTTGCCCTCATAAAAGTATTCAATATAGCTCAATACTATTCAATGCAATTACATATCAAGTTGCTACGTTTTTGCTACAGTAAGAAAAGACTATTTTTATTGTTTTATTTCGCTAATCTTAAAAAAGTAGTATAGCATAGCTGTTTTAATCTACAAGATATTTTTGCGCTTACTAAGCATTCTGCTAACTTCTTTTAAATCCTCTACTGTAAAGTTAATTTTACCTAACCCGCATTCATTAAGAAACTCTTGAATACGTATAATTCGTTTGGTCTCTTCAATCAACTTCCTATGCCTGATGTTCCATAGCCGAGTAAACATAGCAATCACCCCCTTCTGTCTTAATAGACGTCAGGGACAGGAAAATCTAACTAATTATTTTTAAAAAAAGGAAGAACCGGAAAGAACTACGCAGTGGGATTAGACTGCTCTTTCCGGTTTTTAGGGCGAAGGAGGACGCCCTTGTGGAAAATTAAAGTAAGAGTAAGTATGCTGTCCCTAAGATTAGCATTCCGCGGCTGATTTCTTCTATCCAGTCAGAAAAGGGCAGATGCCACTTGTTGGCATATTTATTGATCAGACCCATGCTTAAGCCTAACAGGATAGCCCTAATCAATATCATCCACCAATGCAACCCGGCCCAGATAAAAGGGAATGCTCCCAGGCCCACCATAAGACCGTGCATATAGAAGTTGTCTTTGTCGGCAAATAGTTTATCCCAATAGGTAGTCAAGGCACCTCCGGTCAAGAGTATTGCCGGCAGATACATTAACCAACCTATTAAATTACCCGGATGCCACCAAAATAAAAGCACGAAATAGGCTAAAGGCGGGATTATCCAGTCTCTCATCCAGGTCTTGAAAGGCTTACCTATGCCCCCAAGACGGTAAAGAATGCCACCTATAAGCGCGGCAATACCTAATATCAGTAGGATTGATGGTTTCTTTTTGCTCATTTTTTAGCCTCTTTCGGTTCCTCTTCTTTTACAATCTTCTGAGTAACCTCCGGCTTTGTTACGCTTCCGTCAATAGAGAGCAGATGAAATCTTCCCCAAGACAAAAAGGCAAAGGTCTTTGTAGCGGCATAATTAAAATTATTCTCTACGTTCTGCTCTCTGGCCGCATAGGTCTGCGTTGCCCGATCTTTAGAAGCTAAAGAGTAACCCTTTGTTTTGCCTTTTTCATAACATACCCATCCAGTTAAGGGATTGGCAAGGATAGCCAAAACCAAAAGGATTAAGAGTATTTTATTAGTAGTACCCATGCTTACCTCTCTTTCTATTTTTCCCAAACTTTACCGCATTTATGGCACTCGTAACGCCAAGGGTGACCACCTTGCAGAACGCCTAAATCAGGAGCGCAAGGTTCACCTTTATAATTCTTACAATACGGGTCTGTAATCGTCACTAAAGGGCTATTACATACAGGACAACGCAAAGAAGAATTTTCGGGATTTCCGTTGTCTCCGTACTTAAGCCATTCAATTATTGAGCACCCAGACAAGCTAATTACCAGTAAAGCGCAGATCAGTAATTTAATGGTTTTCATCTTAAAAAGTAAACTTAATCTGTATTTCGGCCATAGGAGCTTGTTTCCATTCGTCATCAATATATCTTGCCCCATAGGATCCTCCCACATAGAGGTATTTCAGGTATTTTAATATTGGAGTGCTTTCAACGGGTAAGATTGCCCCTACGTTGTAATCAATCCCTAAAGCGGCGCCATCCAGGTTAATCAGGATAAGGTCAAGGGCTATATTGTATTTTGTATAGAGAGTTGCCCCTAACTGGTTGACGATTTCTTTTTGTTTAAAGTCGTAGGCAAAACCTTCCCGGGATCCCAAATAAGCAACGATATTTCCTATTGAGCCAATTAAGGTATCCGCATCTATTGAAAGCTTAGCGGTATCTTCGCCTGCGCTCGATAATTTCCCCTGTGAGCCAATGTCAAAAATATCCGTTGAGCGTGGCCCAAAGATGTCGGCAAATGCCGGTGATACAAAAAACACTGCTACAAGTAAAACTAATAATGCTAAAGATAACCTCTTCATTTTGCCCCTCCCTATTTTCTGATTGTCCAGAAATCTGAACCTAACTTTTCCACGTATTTGAAAGGTAACGTGAAGTAACCTTTTTGACCCCACCCTTCGCCCCAGGAATTACGGACGATAAACACCTTCTCGGCCATATCGTAGCCAACTGCCAAGACTGCGTGGCCGCCAAGTAATACCTCGTTATCTGCCGGCATTGGCACAATACCTGTTTTTGCCACCTCAGGGGTCTCAAAAGACTCGTAAACCCCTATGCCGAACACAACAGGGTAGCCATCGGCAAGGCAAGCCAGCATATCGGCAACCCCGGATAAGCGGGCATATATAGAGATGCGCTTATATATCGCATCTATGTAACACTCATTATTTGGCTTTTTGGTAAATTGAGATATATCATAAGGCAGTAGTTTTTCGCTGCATACTCCCCACCTATCCAGGGATTTTATGCCATTGCGGATATATGCTCCTGAGTCCTCGTTGACAGTACCTTCGATTGCGCGCTCGTTGTAATAGATGAATAACCGGCTGACATCGATGTATTCGCCGTCAATCTTCCTGTCAAGCAGTTCTACGTTGCCGGCAAGAGCCTGAGCCGTACAGCTGCCGAGACTGCCTTGGTCTTCTACGGCTGAGCAGAATGACCTTAAATCAACCTTTTGGGGCAAGAATAGTTTAAACCCTCTTTTATAACGGTAGTCTCTCTGATCAGGGACATCCGGTTTCCATCCGTAACGATGTTTCATTTTGCCTGTTCTCCTTTTTGTTCTCTCGGTTTAGAAAAATAAGCATATACGACAATCAAGATAATCTCTTGTACCTTATCCACCGGAAGCTTGCCGCTTATAGCCAATACAGCAAAAACGATTCCGGCTATAATAGTAAATAAAAATCTACCGCTTAAAACTTTACTTAGCATTGTTACCTCTCTTTCCCGCCTTCTCGGCGCTGTTGATAACTGATAAAATCTCTTTAATATCTTTTAATAGATCATCCTTAATTAAAGGGTTAAGCTTGTGCAAAAACTCTCTATGCTTCCTGAAAGTTTCCTGCATAAATTTATATGCGCCGGGGGTGAATTTAAGATTTATCTCGGGTACTGGTTTTATTTCAGGCTGCTTAACTTCTTCCATTTTGTTTTTCCTATTCTGGGCTGACTACTTGAGCGTATTGAACTACTTCTTCCGGGCTTTTTAAATTTCGGTCTTTACACCATTTGCACCTCTGCCCCGGGTTCTTTTCAGGATCCGCTTCTTCCGTGGTAAGGATTTGACCGCAATGATTTTTACAGCCCATGTGGTAGATCATTTTTTAAATAGAGTAAGTACCATAACAAAAACACCGATAATTGCGCAGATAGTGGCCGGAACGCCAAGCGTCCAGGAGATGGCTTTGTTGGTATATTTCTTTGCTTCATCCATACAGCCTGTACGGCGCACGGTTTCCCCAAGAATAAAAGAATTGATGCTCCTTAATACATCTTCAATTCTTTTCCAGTTTTCAGCAGAGCGCTTATCGTGTGCATCCCATCTTTCGTTGGTAAGCGTTTCTAATGCTGTTAGGCGCTCTTTTACGGACTTGTCCTTCATCAATACTCCTTCTCTAAACTCAGGTGAATGTGTAATATCGGTCTATTTTCTTTATCGTCGTGATAAAGGGTATTTCAGCTTTATATTTTTCTATCTGATCACGCAGGACGTTGGAACCAGTAAACATCACGGATATTTTGTCGTCTAATTTAAACTGTAATGTCATGCACAGCTCACAGTTTGCTTTCTTAAAATGGCTGTCTTTAACGCGGTAATCCAATACGGTAATTTTCCGATTAACAATATCATCGAGTTTTACCTTGTTGCCCTCTAACGGCATATTCTCTCGGGCGAATTCGTTAAAGTGCTTGGGCTGTTTTTCCGGCGACATCTAATATCTCCTGTAGTTTATCAAGCTGTAATTTAAGCCCTAAGTTATGGCAGTTGGCCC